>Ga0210401_10000497_pt1 | contig 47864 bp, 40 predicted proteins | sample IncBWH32MmetaG_FD_150866 | JGI IMG/M metagenome (GOLD analysis project Ga0210401, IMG submission 150866) | Forest soil microbial communities from Barre Woods Harvard Forest LTER site, Petersham, Massachusetts, United States - Inc-BW-H-32-M | ecosystem: Environmental > Terrestrial > Soil >...
GGCGTGATCGCGCTGGTGCTGTTCGCGGTCGTCACCGCCCTGTCGCTGCGCCTGGTGGACCGGGTCCGCAAGGGACGCTTCGGCGCCCGCTTGATGACCCGCTTTGCGCTCGCGTTCGCGTTGATCGGCGTGGCCCCGGGCGTGCTGGTGTATCTGGTTTCCTCCCTTTTCATCTCGCGCTCGATCGAATCGTGGTTCAACGTCCAGGTCGAAGGCGCATTGAATTCCGGGCTCGAGCTGGGCCGCGCGGTGCTGGAGACCCAGCGCGACGAACTGAGGAACCGCGCCCGGGCCATGGCGGCCGAGCTGGCCGACACCGCGCCGTCGGAGCAGATCCGACGGCTCGATCAGCTGCGCGAGCGTGCCGGGGCCGACGAGGCGTTGTGGGTGACGGCTAACGGCTCCTTGATCGGGTCGAGCAGCAATCGCACCGGGCGCTTCATGCCGGTGCTGCCCAGCGCCAGCAGCCTGCGCGCGGCGCGGGCCGCGCGGGGCCTGGCCGTGATCGAGGGCGACGAACTGTCCACCGAGCCGGGCGGCGGCCTGCGCACCCGGGTCATCGTTCCGGTGCCTGCGCCCTCGCCACCCGCGCTGCGTCCCGTTTCGCCCGCGTCGGCCTCGCGCGGCACCGGCCTGCGAGAGGCCGAGCCCGCGATCCGCTTCGAGGAGCCGAGCTTCCTGCAGTTGACGCGCGCGGTTGCGCCGGACGTGGCCGCCAACGCGCAAGCCTTGCGAGCCGGTTATGGCGAATACCAGCAGCTGTCGCTGTCGCGCGTCGGGCTGCAGAAGATGTACCGCCTGACGCTGACGTTGACGCTGCTGCTGGCGATTTTCGCGGCGATCGCCTCCGGGGTGATGCTGGCCGGTTCGATGACGGCCCCGCTGATCGAGCTGGCGGCGGGCACGCGCGCCGTGGCCGGCGGCGACTACCGCCCGGTGCGCGAGTTCCGCGGCAACGATGAGCTGAACGTGCTGACCCGATCGTTCAACGAGATGACGCGCCAGCTGTCGGACGCGCGCGAAACGTTGGAGGCGCGGTCGCGCGAACTGGAAACGGCGCGCGGCTTCCTGGAGCGTGTTCTGTCCAACCTGTCGGCCGGGGTCATCGTGCTCGATTCCGAATCGCGCATCGTGACGGCGAACCTCGGCGCCGGCCGCATCCTGGGCCTGCCGCGCGGCGACCCGGTCGGCCGGCGCCTGTCCGAGGTCCACCCGCAGCTCGCCGAGCAGGTATCGAGCGCCTTCCGCGACCATTCGCTGGCGGCCACGCCCAAGGACTCCTGGCAGCGCCAGATGAAACTGGACCGGGTCGGAGCCCCGACCGGATCGGAGCCGCTGTCTCTGCTGGCGCGCGGATCGCGCCTGCCGCTGGACGCGCGGCCGGGCTACGTGATCGTGTTCGACGACATCACCCAGGTGATCTCGGCCCAGCGCGCGGTGGCCTGGGGCGAAGTGGCCCGCCGCCTCGCGCACGAGATCAAAAATCCGCTCACGCCGATCCAGCTGGCCGCCGAGCGGCTGCAGATGAAGCTCGTCGGGGACTTGCCGGCCGATCAGGCCGACGTGCTCGTGCGCGGAGCCTCGACCATCGTGAATCAGGTCGCGGCAATGAAGCGCATGGTCGACGAATTCCGCGAGTATGCCCGCCTGCCGCCAGCGCAACTGGCGCCGCTCGATCTGAATTCGCTGCTGCAAGAGATCGGATCGCTGTACGGGGCCGACCTGCGAGGCGAAACGCCGCCGGGGCGCTCCGGCGCGGCCGGATCGGCTCGGATCGAGCTGCAGCTGGCGCGCGCGCTGCCGATGATCGACGGGGACGCGTCGCACCTGCGCCAGCTTATCCACAACCTGGTGGCCAATGCGCAGGAGTCGATCGCGGCGGCTCAGGCGGCGGGCCGGGCCCGAACCAACGGCGGCCGCGTCGTGATACGCACGGAGGACGTGGCCATCGAGGACGTGGCGGACGGATCGGATTCGCCCTCCCGGGCGGTGCGCCTTTCCGTCGAGGACAACGGCCCGGGATTTGCGGCGAATATACTTAGGCGCGCCTTCGAGCCCTACGTGACCACGAAGCCGCGTGGAACGGGCCTCGGACTTGCCATGGTGAAGAAAATCGTCGACGAGCATGATGCCAGGATCGAGCTGATCAATCGTCTCGGAGGCGGCGGCGCGACCGTGACGGTCGTGTTCCGGCGCCTGGCGGAAGCCGCCGGTTAGCTCCGGCCGTCGGCTCGACGCGATCGCTATGGCCAACATTCTGGTCGTCGATGACGAGATCGGCATCCGGGAGCTGCTCTCGGAGATCCTGGCCGACGAGGGGCATGTGGTGCTGACCGCCGACAGCGCCGCCTCGGCACGCGCAATGCGGCAGGCCGAACCGCCCGATCTGGTCCTGCTCGACATCTGGATGCCGGATACGGACGGGGTCACGCTGCTGAAGGAGTGGGCCGCCAGCGGCCAGCTGACGATGCCGGTGATCATGATGTCGGGGCACGCGACCATCGACACGGCCAGCGAGGCGGCACGCTACGGCGCGCTGGATTTCCTGGAAAAGCCGATTGCGATGACCCGGTTGCTGTCCTCGGTCCGCAGCGGCCTGCAGCATGGCCGCCTGGTGCGAAACGCGCAGACCCTCGGAGCCGCGCTCGCCTCGCTGCCGGAGGACGACGCGCACCCGGTGGCCGATGCCAAGCCGCCGTCCGGCTTCGGTTCGGCGGCGGTGGCCGGCGTGGCCGTCAGCCTGGATCAGCCTCTGCGCGACGCGCGCGACCAGTTCGAGCGCGCCTATTTCGAGTACCACCTGGCCCGGGAGAACTTCAGCATGACCCGCGTGGCCGACCGGGCCGGACTCGAACGCACCCATTTGTACCGCAAGCTCAAGCAGCTCGGCGTGGAGCTGGCGCGCGGCGGGCGCCGACCCGATCGCGGCGGCGGCGCCGAACGGCCAGCACCCGGACACAATCACGACACCGAACCGCAGTAGCCCGCGTTCCTCGAGGCCGGCACCCTGGCGCTCCCCCAGCCCATGTAAAAGGCGGACGGGGCGAGCCGCAGCGGACCGAGCGTCGGACGGCTATAGTTAAGGGTTTACCCCGAGTCGGCCGCTTCCGTCCCGCCAATGGACCGTATCCGGGTGCGCGGCGCGCGCACCCACAACCTGAAGAACATCGATCTCGATCTGCCGCGCAACCGGCTGGTCGTGATCACCGGGCTTTCGGGCTCGGGCAAGAGCTCGCTCGCGTTCGACACGCTGTATGCGGAAGGGCAGCGCCGCTACGTGGAGTCGCTGTCGGCGTACGCGCGTCAGTTCCTGCAGTTGATGCAGAAGCCCGATGTGGATCGGATCGAGGGCCTGTCGCCGGCGATCGCGATCGACCAGAAATCGGGCGGGCACAACCCGCGCTCGACCGTGGGAACCGTCACCGAGATCCATGACTACCTGCGGCTGCTGTTCGCGCGCGCGGGCCGGCCCCACTGCCCCGATCATCCGGACCAGGCCCTGGGCGCGCACAGCGTGGCACAGATGGTCGACTGGACGCTGACGCGCCCGCTCGATACGCGCGTGATCGTGCTGGCGCCGCTGGTTCGCGAGCGCAAGGGCGAATTCGCCGAGCTGCTGGACGATCTGCGCGCGCGCGGCTTCGTGCGGTTCCGGATCGACGGCGCCATCGTGGAAGCCGACCAGGTCAGCACGCTCGCCCGCGGCGGGCACCATTCGATCGATGTCGTGGTCGATCGGCTGAAGGTGCGCCCGGATGCCCGCACGCGGCTGGCCGAATCGTTCGAGACCGCGTTGCGGGTCGCCGACGGGCGCGCGCTGCTGCTGGATCTGGACAACGGCGAGGAAACGCAGTTTTCGAGCCGGTTCGCCTGTCCGGTGTGCGGATACGCGGCCCCGGAGCTGGAGCCGCGCCTTTTCTCGTTCAACAATCCACTCGGTGCGTGTCCGGCCTGCGATGGACTGGGCACGCGGGAGTTCTTCGACGAGACGCTGGTGGTGGCCCATCCCGACCTGACCCTGCAGGCCGGCGCGGTGCGCGGCTGGGACGGCCGCAACCGCAACACGTTCCAGATGGTCGAGGCGCTGGCGCGCCACCGCGGCGTGGACATCGATGTTGCGTGGGAGCGCCTCGATCCCGCGTTCCGGCGCGAGGTGCTGTACGGGACCGGGACCGAATCGATCGCGTTTTCCACGACCAGCGAACGGGGCCGCCGGGTGGTGCGCCACCATCCGTTCGAGGGCGTGATTCCGAATCTGGATCGGCGCTGGCGCGAGACCGATTCGCCGGCCGTGCGGGAGGAACTGGCCAAGCTGCGGGGCGTGCACCCCTGCCCGGCCTGCACCGGCACGCGCCTGCGGCGCGAGGCGCGCCACGTGTTCATCGGCGAAGGCGCCGAGCGGCGCGCGATATTCGAGATCGAGCGGCAGAACCTGGCGCAGGCCCAGCGCTACCTGGAGCGCTTGCAGCTGGACGGCGCGCGCCGCGAAGTGGGCCGCCGCATCGTCGAGGAGATCGTGGCGCGGCTGCGCTTCCTGAACGACGTCGGGTTGAGCTACCTCGCGCTGGAGCGCGCCGCCGACACGCTGTCGGGCGGCGAGGCCCAGCGGATCCGGCTGGCCTCGCAGATCGGATCGGGACTGACCGGCGTTCTGTACGTGCTGGACGAGCCTTCGATCGGTCTTCATCCGCGCGACAACCGGCGGCTGGTCGACACGCTCAAGCGCCTGCGCGACCTGGGCAACTCGCTGATCGTGGTCGAGCACGACGAGGAGACGATCCGCAGCGCCGATCAGGTGGTCGACATGGGGCCGGGCGCCGGCGAGCATGGCGGCGAAGTGGTCGCGCAGGGCACGCCGGAGCAGATCGCGCTGCAGGCTCAATCGCTGACCGGCGCGTACCTGTCGGGGCGGATGCGGATCGAGGTGCCGGCGGCGCGCGTGCCGCCGGGGCTGCACTGGCTGGAACTGTCCGGCGCCCGCGGCAACAACCTGCAGCAGGTGGATCTGCGCATTCCGGTGGGGCTTCTGACCTGCGTGACCGGTGTATCCGGGTCCGGCAAGTCCACGCTGATCAACGACACGCTGGCGGCGGCGATGGCGCGCCATCTGTACGGCGCCAGCGCTCAGCCGGCGCCGTATGGCGCGCTCAGCGGGCTGGAACACTTCGACAAGCTGGTCAGCGTCGACCAGGCGCCGATCGGACGCACGCCGCGCAGCAACCCGGCCACCTACACGGGACTGTTCGCGCCGATCCGCGAGCTGTTCGCCTCGACTCCGACCGCGCGCGAGCGCGGCTACGAGGCCGGCCGCTTCTCGTTCAACGTGAAGGGCGGCCGTTGCGATGCGTGCGAGGGAGACGGGCTGATCCGCGTCGAGATGCACTTTCTGCCCGACGTGTACGTACCTTGCGACGTATGCCGCGGGCGGCGCTACAACCGCGAGACGCTGGAGGTGCTGTACCGGGGGCTGAACATCGCCGAGGTGCTGGACCTGACGGTCGAACAGGCCGGGCAGATGTTCGGGGCGGTGCCGGCGCTGCACCGCCGGCTGCAGACGCTGTCCGAGGTCGGGCTCGGCTACGTGCGGCTGGGCCAGAGCGCCACCACGCTGTCCGGCGGCGAGGCCCAGCGGATCAAGCTGGCACTGGAGCTTTCCAAACGCGATACGGGGCGCACGCTGTATGTCCTGGACGAGCCCACCACGGGATTGCATTTCCATGACGTCGCGCTGCTGCTGAAGGTGCTGCACCGCCTGCGCGACGCCGGCAACACGGTGATCGTGATCGAGCACAACCTGGAAGTGATCAAGACGGCCGACTGGCTGGTCGACCTGGGCCCGGAGGGTGGTCAGGAGGGCGGACGGATCGTCGCGGCCGGCACGCCGGAGCTGGTGGCCGGGGTCGATGTCAGTTATACCGGCCGTTGCCTGCGCGCGGCGCTGGCGCCGCGCGTCGGAGCGGTCAAGGCGGCGTGAGGGCGGTCATATCGGCGTCGCGTTCCTCCAGAAGATGCCGCAGCACGGAACGGTGACAGCGGCTCTCGTCTTCGCAGTAGCAACCGACCGAAAAATTCGCTGTCCTGGAAAGCGCTGCCAGGAGGTCCAGCAACCGGGCGCTGTCGTCGCGGCTCATCTGCGCCCGGAACTTGCGCAGGAAGCGGCTCCACCGCGCCTGGGTGGTGGCTGCCTTCGCCTGAGCCACCAGCTCAGGGGTGGGCGACAGCAGGGGCATCCAGACGTCGTAGTAGTCGCGGCTTGCGAACTCGCTCTTCGGCACGCCACGGGGCGGTCGCCGCACGGCGCCGATGCGAAGGCCCTCGTCGCCGGCACGGAGCGAACCCAGCCGCACGATGCGCACGCTCATGTGGACCTTTCGCGATCCCGGAGCTGAATCCTACCGCTGCTGCGACAGGGCCGGCTCGCGCTGCTCCAGCCATTGGACGAACTGATCGGCTGGCATAGGGCGGGTGTAGTAGTAGCCCTGGACCCGGTTGCAGCGCCACCTTCGCAGAAGCACCAGTTGCTGGGCGTTCTCCACCCCTTCGGCGACGACGGCCTTGTTCAGCGTATGGGCCAGGTTGATGATCGCTTTGGTGATCGCCCGTGCATCGTGGTCCTGCGTCATGTCCGCGATGAAGGACTGGTCCACCTTGAGCACGTCGACCGGCAGGCGCTTCAGGTACGACATCGACGAATAGCCGGTGCCGAAATCGTCGATCGCGATCTGCACTCCCATCTGTCGCAGGCGGCCGAGCACCTTGACGGCGTCGGCGCTGTCGTCCATGAACAGGCTCTCGGTGACCTCGATCTCCAGCGCCGTGGCCGGCGTGGGCCCGGCGCGCAGCGCCTCCTCGACGGTCTGGATCAGGTCTGCGCGGCGGAACTGGCGGGCCGATACGTTGACGGCGATTCGCGGCAGCGTCACGCCCGCGGATCGCCAGGCCGCATGCTGGGCGCACGCCGCCAATAGCACCCGCCGGCCGATCTCCTCGATCAGGCCGGTCTCCTCGGCCGCGCCGATGAATTCGCCCGGCATCACGAGACCGCGGACCGGGTGGTTCCAGCGCAGCAAGGCCTCGGCCCCGCTGATCAGGCCGGTGCGCAGATCGAACTGGGGCTGAAAGTGCAGTGCAAACTCGTTGCGCGCAAGGGCCTGGCGCAGCTCCCGCTCCAGCGCGAGGCGGTTGACCGCCTCGGCATTCATCCGTTCCTCGAAAAAGACGTAGCGGCTGCGCCCGCCGTCCTTGGCCCGATACATCGCCGTATCGGCCTTCTTCAGCAGGTCATCGCTGTCGCCGGCATCGTTCGGGCAGATCGCGATGCCGATGCTCGCGCTCACGTAGCTTTCCTGGGGCCCTGCGACGAACGGTTCCGACATCGACCGGACGATGTGCTCCGCGACCATGGTCACGGCCGGCACGCCGCTGATATTGGGCAGGATGATCGCGAACTCGTCACCGCCCAGGCGCGCAAGCGCGTCGCCTTCGCGGATGCAGGTGCGCATCCGCTGAGCCGTGTGCGCGAGCAGCTCGTCGCCGGCCGTGTGGCCCAGGCTGTCGTTGACACTCTTGAACCGATCCAGGTCGACGTACAGCAGCGCCAGGCGGCGGCCCTCGCGGTGGGCGTTGGCGATCTCCTGGGACAGCCGCTCCTTGAAAAGCAGCCGGTTCGGCAGGCCGGTCAGGTCGTCGTGGCGGGCCTGGAAGATCAGACGCTCGTCGCGGGCCGCCGCCGACAAGGCAACTCCGATCCGGTCGCACAGGTCGCGCAGCGCCACCAGCACGTCGTCGGCCAGCTGGGCCCCTTCGGCCAGCTCGAGGCACGCAAAAGCGCACAACTTTTCGCGCTCCACGATCGGCAACACGAAGAACCGCGGCCGAAGCGTGCCGTGCCGCTGCGGCGGATGCAAGGCCGTCGCCTCCGCGGCCTCGAGCCAGAACCCGTCCGGATGCTCGACGATTTTTTGCAACAGGTGTGGCGCCACGCGGATCCGGCTCATCTCGGGGCTGCCGTGGCGCCCCGCCGCGAGCGCGTACATCCGGCCCTCGCCCGACGCTGCCGGCTCCAGCACGACGATCTGGGCGAAACCGGCCGGCGCCAACTCCCGGATCCGGGCCAGCACGAGTTCGAAAACCGGATCGATGTCGAGCTTGGACAAAATGGCCTGGTCGATGCTCGAAAGGACCTTGAGGGTATCCAGCTGCCGGCCCAGGCGCGCCGCCATGTCGTTGAACGAGCTGGCCAATTCTCCGAATTCGTCGCTTCCCGCCACGGTGACGCGGTGGCCGAAATCGGCGTGCGCCAGACGGCGGGTGCCATGGATCAGCTTGTCCAGCGGGCCCAGCGTGCGGCGAATCTGGCCAACGCTCAGCAGCGCGACCATCAGCAGCGCGAGCACGATCACGTCGACGAAAATCCGGCTGAACTGCTCGACCGGCACCAGCGCGGCCGACTCCGGCTGGATCGCGACGAAGGTCCAGTAGGGCGCGAAGAACTTCGGTTTCAGGAAAAGCTGCCATTGCCCGACGAGCATCGCCGGGCCAGCGACGCTCGCGCGGGGATCGCGCGACGCGCCCGATACCCGGTCTGCCTGGGCGGCCGGGCCCGATGGCGGATCCGGTTGCGAACAGAAGAGCCTGGCCCCGGTGTCGGCCAGCACGCACACGTTGACCGCTTCGGGAAAACTGTCGGGCGCGCCCCACAGCTGCAGCGGGTTCAGCTCCGCGGCCAGCGCGAACCGGTCGGGCCGGCTCGCGTCGAGCCCCTGCAGCAGCACAACGCGCGGCGCGCCGCCGGCTATGGGCTGCACGATCAGGAGCGACTCGTCGTGGGCCAGATGCGCTTGCGCGGCGGCTCCGACCTGCGGCCATGACAGCGCAGCGCCGAGTATCGGGATCGGCTGCGCGCCCGGACCCACGATCGTCAGGCTGGAGTACGTCTGCTGCAGCGTCTGTCGAAGGCGGCCTGCAGGTGCGGCGCCTTCGTGCAAGCCGATCGCGACCTGCTGCAGCCCTTCATGCGCCAGTGCCAGGCGCTCGTACACATTGAGCGCGTACGCCTTGCTGGCTGCCTTCAGCTGAGCCTTGGCTTGCTCCGTGAGCAGCGCACGCACCTGGCTCAGCGACAGGACCGCCAGCGCGAGCGCCGGCAGGAAGGCGGACAGCACGAACAGCGCCAGGATCCGGCGCGCGACCTTGCTCCGCAGGAACGTTCCTTCGACCTTCATCCCCGCGTACTCAGAAATCGGCCGCCAGTCCGACGAAACCGCCGTTGCGCCCCCGAACCACATCGTCCTGGCTGACGTTGGCCGTCAGCGGCGGCACGCTGCGGCCGTCTTTGCCCATGCTGTACAGGTCGTAGTCGGAATTGATCGGCACCAGCGACTTGTCTTTGCGCGCCTGGCCATGGCCGTGGATGTTGGTCAGATCCAGGTACTGATACGGGTTGCCCCACGGATCGATCAGGTTGATGTTGTTCAGGCCATTGAGCGCGGCGGGAAACGTTCCGTGGTCGGCCAGGTACTGGGCGATTGAAACTTCTATCTGGACGATGTCGCCTTCGGCCTGCGTCACCCTGGCCTTGTCGATGTAATTCGAATACGACGGAATCGCGATCAGCGCCAGCACGCCGGCGATGACCAGGACGAGCAACAGCTCGACCAGTGTGAAAGCGGCCATCCGCGAATTGAAGGGCTTGGCGGGCACTTCCTGTACCTTAAGAATCGTCAAAAGGAGCCGGTAAATAAAATAGGGTCGGCCTTCCATGAAGTCGGCGATCGGCTGGCGTACTTGAGCCCGCCCAGCCCCACAGGAGGACAATGGATGCGGCCCATGGACACCTCGACTCCCCGCGGCTCGGACCAGACGGCGCCGGACCGTTTCCTGGCGGTAACCCACGAGGTCGTCAATCAGCCGACCGAACTGGCCGGCTACAACCTGTACGCGGCCGACCGGGCGCTGCGCGAAGCGGTCGTGCGCGAGGCAGCGGGCAGCGCCGAGGCCAGTCTGCTCGAATTCGGCCGCAGAATCGGCACGCCCGAGTACCTGGAGCTCGGCCGCTTGGCCAACCAATACCCGCCGGAATTCGAGCCGAACGACCGCTTCGGCCATCGCACCGACCTGGTCCGCTTCCATCCCGCCTATCACGCGCTGATGCGCACGGCGATCGCGGAAGGACTGCATGCTTCGCCGTGGACCGAGCCCGGTCCGGGCGCCCATGCCGCGCGCGCGGCCCGCTACTACCTGCACGCGCAGGTCGAGGCCGGCCACGGCTGCCCGATCACGATGACGTTCGCCGCGGTCCCGAGTCTGCGGCTGCAGCCGGAGCTGGCGGCCCAGTGGGAATCCAGGATCACATCGCGCCAGTACGACCCGGGCAACCGGCCGGCGCACGACAAGGCCGGGGTCACGGTCGGCATGGCGATGACCGAAAAACAGGGCGGCTCCGATGTGCGCGCCAACACGACGCGCGCCTGGCCGACCGCCTCGCCAGGGCCCGGGCAGCCGTACGAGCTGGTCGGCCACAAGTTCTTCGTTTCGGCGCCGATGTGCGACCTGTTCCTGGTGCTGGCGCAGGCGCCGGGCGGGCTGACGTGCTTTCTGCTGCCGCGCTGGCGGCCCGACGGCTCGAAGAACCCGATCCAGATCCAGCGCCTGAAACGGAAGATGGGCAACGTCTCGAATGCTTCGGCCGAGACGGAGCTGCGCGGCGCGCTCGCCTGGATGGTCGGGGAAGAGGGACGCGGAGTGCGCACGATCATCGAGATGGTCGCGATGACCCGCTTCGACTGCATGATCGGGTCGAGCGCCGGCATGCGGATGGCGGCATCCCAGGCGCTGCACCATTGCCGCCAGCGCAGCGCGTTCGGCCGGCGCCTGGTCGATCAGCCGTTGATGACCAACGTTCTGGCCGAGCTGGCGCTCGAATCGGAGGCCGCGCTGGCACTGACCATGCGGATGGCGGGCGCTCTGGATCGCCGCGCCCAGGAGCACGAGGATCTGCTGGTACGTCTGTGCACCGCGGTCGGAAAATATTGGATCTGCAAGCGCGCCCCGCAGCACGCCGCCGAGGCGATGGAGTGCATCGGCGGCAGCGGGGTGATGGAAGACTCGCCGCTGCCGCGCCTTTACCGCGAGGCGCCGGTGAACGCGATCTGGGAAGGCAGCGGCAACATCCAGTGCCTCGATGCGCTGCGGGCGATCCGCAGGACGCCGGCCGTGGTCCAGGCCTATTTCGACGAGGTCGGCCGGGCGCGCGGCGGCTCAGCGCTGCTGGACCGCCAGGTCGCGCAGCTGCAACAGCAACTGGGCGATCTGCGCGACGAGGCCGACATCGAGTACCGGGCACGAGGCCTGGTCGATCGGATGGCCACGGTGCTGCAGGCGGCGCTGCTGGTGCGGCACGCGCCGGCCTGGGTCGCGGACGCCTTCTGTGCCTCGCGGCTCGAGGCCCACGGGCATCACCAGTACGGTGCGCTGCCGCCCGGGGTCGAATGCGGGCGGATCATCGAGCGGGCGATGCCTGCGGAAAGCTGAGGGCCGCGGCAGAAGGTCGATCACCCCGGATCGGGGCCGGGCGTGCCCGCCTCGAACAGATCGCAGTACGCCGCGTACGTCGACAGCCCCATCAACGGCAGCAGCACGAGCCACCCCAGCCCGAGCGGGATCGAGGCGACGATCGCGAACGCGATCCAGAGCAGTCCGTAGACGGCCAAGGCACCCACGTTGGCCCAGCAGGCGGCCAGGCTGGCCTTCAACGCTTCGACCGGCGGCTGCTGCTTCAAGACGATCAGTGCCGGGGCCAGCCAGGCGGCCATGCCGATCGGAATCAGCAGCACCAGCGCGGCCAGCAGCAGCAGCAGCGAGGTCGCGCCCAACCCGGCCAGCACGCCCATGTTCCCGGTCATTCCACCGAACATGGCGCCGAACGCCGCGCCGGCACCGCCTACGGCCAGCGCTCCGATGATCAGCAGCACCGCCACCATCAGCAGCGCCGCTCCGATCACCAGCGAGCCCAGCGGCGGCCCGAAGCCGGCGAACAGGTCGCCGACCGCCGGCGCGGTTGCCTGGTCCGTCTTGCGCGCGGCCAGCATCAGCCCGCCGGCGAATAGGAACGCGGCGAGGTGCGCCGCGATCCATCCGAGCATCGGAACCACGTGCAGCACCACGTAGATCACGGCGGCGATCAAGCACATCACGATCCAGACCGCAGCAGCGCCGCGGTGAAACAGCAGCTTCCACGCGCTGCTCCACCACTGCACACCGTGACCGGAGTGCACCTGCCGGAAGGGGGGCGTTTGCAACTGCAGCGACGGCTCTTGCATCGAACACCTCGGAATGTCGGACCTTCCTGGCCCACGCCGATGCTGTCAGAGGCGATTGTTGCGGTCAATCACCGGCAATTTGCCTATTCGCCGAGCAGGCGTGCTTCGGCCAGCTCGATCGCTTCGGAGGTGCCGCGCAGCACCACCACGTCGCCGGGTTCCAGCACCAGCGTGTCGCTCGGATCGTCGCCCCGGATCCCGCGCCGCCGCAAGGAGCGGACCTCGGCGCCGATGGCGCCCAGGCCCAGCGACTCCAGGTCCCGGCCGATCGCCGCGGAGCCGGCTTCGATCCGCACCGAGTGCAGCCGCACGTGCTGCGCCTCGTCGATCGTGTCCTGCAGATCGTCGGCGCCGTGAAAGTAGCCGCGCAGCAAGCGGTAACGGGTGTTGCGCGCGTCGCGCACCTGCTGCACCACCCGCGCCAGCGGCACGCCGAGCAGCACCAGCGCATGGGAGCCGAGCATCAGGCTGCCTTCGAACACCTCCGGCACCACTTCGGTCGCGCCGGCGCGCAGCAGCCGCTCCAGGTCGGAATCGTCCTGCGTCCTGACGATGATGGGCAGTTGCGGGCGCAACTCGTGCGCAAAATGGACCACGCGCAGCGCCGAATGGACGTTGTTGTAACTGACCACCAGCGCAGCGGCGCGCGATACGCCGGCCGCGGCCAGCGTTTCGCGCCGCGCCGCATCGCCATAGACGACCGAGCTGCCGGCGGCGGCCGCTTCGCGCACGCGGTCCGGATCCAGGTCGAGCGCCACGTAGGCGATGCCCTCCTGCTCCAGCATCTGCGCCAGATGCTGGCCGCTGCGTCCGAAGCCGCATATCACCACGTGCCGCTCGTTGGCCATCGAGCGCGCCGCGATCCGGTGCAGTCGCAGTGCCTGCTGTGTCCATTCGGAGCCGGCCAGACGCAGCGCGATCCGGTCGCTGTACTGGACCAGAAGCGGAGTAGCCAGCATCGACACCACCATCGCCGCCAATACGACCTGCATCCATGCGGGTGGAAGCAGGTGCAGCTTTCCGGCCTGGTTCAGGATCACGAACGCGAACTCGCCGGCCGTGGCCAGCGGCACGGCGACCTTGATCGCCGTGCCTGCGGTGGCACCGCGCCGGCGCGCCAGCAGCGCGACCAGCCCGAACTTCAATCCGACCGGAATGACCAGCGCGGCCAGCACCCAGCCGAACTGCGCGACCAGCACGCGCAGGTCCAGCAGCATGCCGATCGTCACGAAGAAAAGACCCAGCAGCACGTCGCGAAACGGCTTGATGTCCTCCTCGACCTGGTGTCGGAACTCGGTTTCCGAAATCAGCATTCCGGCGATGAAGGAACCCAGCGCCATCGACAACCCGGCCCGCGATGTGAGCCATGCCAGCCCGAGCGTGATCAGCAGCAGGTTCAGCATGAAAAGCTCGGCCGAGCGCAGGCGTGCCACCGCGGTGAGCCATCGGCGCAACAGCCACTGGCCGCCCGCCAGCAGCAACGCGAGCAGCACGATCGCCTTGGCGCTCGCCCACGCCAGCTGCACCGCCAGGTCGCCGGCCGGGTTCGCCAGCGCCGGCAGGATCACCAGCAGAGGAACGACGGCCAGGTCCTGGAACAGCAGCACGCCGACCACCAGGCGGCCGTGGTCGCTGTCCAGCTCCAGCCGCTCGGCCAGCAGCTTGAGCACGATCGCGGTCGACGACATCGCCAGCGCGGCGCCCAGCGCAAACGCGCCGGCGCTGCCGATGCCGATGCGAGGGCCGATCAGCGCGGCCACGGCCAGCGGCGCCGCCAGCGTGATCAGCACCTGCGGCAAGCCGATGCCGAGCACCACGGACCGCATGCTGCGCAGGCGCGGCAGCGAGAATTCGATCCCGATCGAAAACATCAGGAACACGATGCCGAACTCGGCGAGCTGGTAGGTCTCGCTGCTGTCGGGCGTCAGCGCCAACGCATGCGGCCCGACCGCGATTCCGACCAGCAGGTAGCCGATCACCGGCGGCAGGTTCAGCGCGCGCAACGCAGCCACCGCCAGAACGGAAGCGGCCAGCAGCAGCAACGTCAACTGCAATGCGGAGGGCATCGCGCAGCAAGTCCTGTGCCAGCGGACAGGCCGCAGAGTATCATCGGCCGAAGGCCCGTCGCAGCCGCAACCCGCGCAAGGCGGGCGCCCGTGGAGGGGCGATGGGCCGGAATCGGTGGAGATCGCTTGGATCGGGTCGAATCAGTGAAGGCAGCCGATGTTGCGCCGCAGTCGCGATCCTCCGCGCTGGCGCTGGCGCGCGACGTGCTGATCACCGAATCGCAGGCGGTGGCGGCGCTGGCCGACCGGCTGGATGCGCGCTTCCTGAGGGCCGTGGACCTGGTGCTGGGCTGCCGCGGCCGCGTGGTCGTCAGCGGCGTCGGCAAGAGCGGCCACATCGCACGCAAGATCGCCGCCACGCTCGCCTCCACCGGTACCCCGGCGCTGTTCGTGCATGCGGCCGAGGCGGCCCACGGCGACCTGGGCATGGTGACCGGGCGCGACGTGTTCATCGCGATGTCGTATTCGGGCGAGACCGACGAGTTGCTGACAATCGTTCCGATCCTGAAGCGGGGCGGCACGCCGCTGATCGCGATCACCGGCCACGATGCTTCGTCGCTTGCCGACACGGCCGACGTGTACCTGGATTGCCGGGTCGAACGCGAGGCCTGCCCGCTGAACCTGGCGCCGACCTCGTCGACCGCGGCGATGATGGCGCTGGGCGACGCGCTGGCAGTGGCCTGCCTGGATGCGCGCGGCTTCGGGCCGGACGACTTCGCGCGCTCCCACCCGGGAGGGGCGCTCGGACGGCGGCTGCTCACGCGCGTGTCGGACGTGATGCACGCGGGCGAGGCGATCCCTGTGGTGGCCGCCAGCGCCACCGTGATGGACGCCCTGCGCGAAATCTCCGACAAGCGGCTGGGAATGACCGCCATACGCAACGAGGACGGCACGCTGGGCGGCATCTTCACCGATGGCGACCTGCGCCGGCTGCTCGAGCGCGGCGGCGATGCGCGCGCAACGCGCGTGCGCGACGTGATGACCGCCAAGCCGCTGACGATCGGGCCGCATGCGCTGGCCGTCGAGGCCGCGCGGCTGCTGGACAGCGGCCGCAAGAACCAGCTGCTGGTGGTCGACGACGAGGGCCGGCTGGTGGGCGCGCTGCATATGCACGACCTGATGGCGGCGCGGGTGATCTAGATGGTCGGTTCCGGGTCCGTGTCCATGCGCCGGCCATCGCGGCGGCCGGCGCAGGCGGCACTGCGCGCCGCGCGGGTGCAGCTGGTCATTCTGGATGTCGATGGCGTCCTGACGGACGGGCGGCTGTATTTCGGCGCTGGCGGCGAAGCCCTGAAGGTGTTCGACGTGCGCGACGGTCATGGCGTGCACCTGCTGCGCGAGGCCGGGCTGGGCGTGGCGCTGCTGTCGGGGCGCGCCTCGCCGATCGTTGCGCAGCGGGCCGGCGAGCTCGACATCGCGCCCGTTGTGCAGGGCGAGCGCGACAAGCTGGCCGGGCTTGACCGGCTGCTGGCGCAGACCGGCACCGCGGCGGCCGACTGCGCCTACATGGGGGACGATCTGCCGGATCTGCCGGTGATGGCCAAGGTCGGATTCGCCGCGGCCGTGGCGGACGCGGTGCCCGAGGTACGGCGCGCGGCCCACTGGGTGGCCCGGGCCGATGGCGGGCGCGGGGCCGTGCGTGCGCTGGCCGAGTACGTACTGCGCTGCCGGCAACGGCATCCGGCGCGGACGAACGATGCGTGATCGAATCGCCTCGTTGATCGCGATCGTGCTGCTGGCGCTGGTGACCGCGATCAGCTACTGGTATTCGCGCTCGCTGCAATCCGGCGCGAAGGCGCCGGAGCCGGCGCGTCCGAATGTCGATGCCGACGCCGACCAGATCACGCTGGTGCAGTTCGACGCGGTCGGCCGCGCCAAGTACAAACTGTTCGCCGACCGGATGACGCATTTCGCGCAGACCGACGACATGGACCTGGTCAGACCGCGCCTGGTGAGCCTGCGGCCCGACGAGCCCCGGGTCGAGGCGGTGGCGCGTCTGGCGCACATGGAAAACGACGGCGAGCGGATCCGGCTGACCGGCGATGTGCTGTTGACCCGGGCCTCGCCCCCGGGAGCGCCGCCCTTGCGGGTCAGCACCCAGATGCTGCTCGCGCTGCCGGACCGGGACCGCTATCTGACCGACCAGCCGGTGCTGGTCGACCGCGGCCCCGATTCGATCCGCGCGCGCGGAATGGACCTGGACAACATCACACAGCGGGTCGAGTTCCTCGCCGACGTCGTCGACACGATCACCCCGAAACGAAAATGAACCGCGCCGAGGCTGCCGCCTGGATCGGATGGGCGCTGGCCGTGTGCCTGGCGCCGCCTTCGGCGCAGGCCGAGCGCGCCGACAAGCAGCAGCCCACTTTGATCGTGGCCGACCACCAGACGGTGGACGATTTGAAACAGGTGTCGATCTTCACGGGGCACGTCGTGCTGACCAAGGGCACGATCCGGGTCACCGGCGAGCGGATGGAGTACCGCGAGGACCCGGAGGGCTACCAGTATGCGATCGTGACGGTTCCGGCCGAGACCCTGGCGACCTTCCACCAGCGGCGCGACCCGACCCGGCCGGGCGTGGAAGAGACCATCGACGGCGTGGCCGAACGGATCGAATACGACAACCGTGCCGACACGGTGAAGCTGTTCACGCGCGCGGTGGTGCGGCGCTTCGAAAACGGCGCGCTGCGCGACGAGTTCACCGGCGACCAGATCGTCTACGACGCGCGCAATTCCCACTACGACCTGACCAGCTCGGAGTCCAAGCCGGGCAGCCGGGTCACGGCGCGTATCGCTCCGCGCATCGCGGAATCCCCGTCCAAGGAAGAACCGCGCAAGCCGGCCGAGCCGGGCCGCGGCGTGCCGCAATGAACGCTGCCCGGCCGCTGCCGCAGGCGCCCGAGCCGCGCGCGGACGGGTCGGACGGTGCGGTCGACGTCGCGGCGCAGGCGCTGCCGCGCGGTCTGGTCGTCGAGAGGCTCGCCAAGCGCTACGGAGGGCGCCTGGTGGTCAAGGATGTGTCGTTGTCGGTCGAACCGGGCGCCGTGGTCGGACTGCTCGGCCCCAACGGTGCCGGCAAAACGACCTGCTTTTACATGGTGGTCGGACTGGTCCCGCTGGATGAAGGCTCGATCCGCCTCGATGGCCGCTCGATCGCCCATCTACCGATCCATCGGCGCGCCCGGCTCGGTCTTTCGTACCTGCCACAGGAGGCCTCGGTGTTCCGACGGCTCACCGTCGAACAGAACGTGCGCGCCGTGCTGGAACTGCAGCGCGACGATGGCGACCGCCGGCTGACCGAGGCGGCCATCCAGGAGCGGCTGGCTGAACTGTTGAGGGATCTTCAGATCGAGGAGATCCGCACCAACGCGGCGCTGAGCCTGTCGGGCGGTGAGCGCCGTCGCGTCGAGATCGCGCGCGCGCTGGCGGCCCGGCCGCGCTACGTGCTGCTGGACGAGCCATTCGCGGGGGTCGACCCGATCGCCGTCATCGAGATCCAGCGCATCGTCCGTTTCCTTAAGCAGCGCGGCATCGGCGTGCTGATCACCGACCACAACGTGCGCGAGACCCTCGGGATCTGCGATCACGCCTACATCATCAACGAAGGCCAGGTGCTGGCCGAGGGCCGGCCTGAAGAGATCGTGGAAAACGAGTCGGTCCGACGCGTCTATCTGGGCGAACACTTCCGGATGTAGCGACGATGCTGCCCCTGGAAGTGTCGAGCCTGTGCGGCCGGCGCGATGCCCGAGCACCCGATTCACCATGAAAGCTTCCATCCAGTTAAGGCTCGCGCAGCATCTGGCCTTGACGCCCCAGTTGCAGCAGTCGATCCGGCTGCTGCAGCTGTCGACCCTGGAGCTGAACCAGGAGCTCGAGCAGGCGCTGATCGAGAACCCGCTGCTGGAGCGCGACGACGATCCGCTGGCGGGCCACGCGCGCCTGGCGGCCGACGGCGCGATCCTCGATGCCGGGCGCGGACCGGAAGCGGCTCACGACGGCGCCGAGCCGGAGGCCGCGGCGCCGCCGGACTCCCACGGCGGCTCCGAAGAGGGGCCCGATGTGCCGGCGCTGGAGTGGGGCGCTGCGCGCGAGTTTCGGGAAGACGACGAGGAGCCGTCCGCGCTGGGCTGGGCGGCCGCCGAGACCACGCTGCGCGACCACCTGCGCCAGCAGCTGAGCTCGACCCAGGCCTCGCCAAGGGACCGGGTCCTGATCGGACTGCTGATCGAAGCGGTCGAAGACGACGGCTACCTGCGCACCACGTTGGACGAGATCCGGGCGATGTGTCCACCGTCGGAGTGCGTCGAGCTCGACGAGCTGACGGCGGCGCTGCGCCTGCTGCAGAGTTTCGACCCGGTCGGCGTGGGCGCGCGCTCGCTCGACGAGTGTCTGGGGCTGCAGATCGACGCCGGGCTGCAGGCAATCTCAGCTGGCAAAAATGCGGTGCAGCAACTGCAGTGCCTGATGCTTGCAAGACAGGTGGTTAGTGAACACCTGCTTTTGTTCGCCAATCGGGACTTTGCGAAGCTGAAGAAACTGACCGGGGCCAGCGATGAGCAGCTGCGAGCGGTACATCATCTGATCCATGGACTCAATCCACGGCCGGGGTTAGGCTTTGCTACGACAGCGCCGGACTATGTGGTACCCGACATCATGGTGCGGCGACAAAAGGGCCGCTGGACCGCACAGTTGAATCCGGAAGTCATGCCGCGTCTGCGCGTGAACCAGGCCTATGCCACCATCTTCAAGCGGGAGAAGAGCCAGTCGTCGCACGCCTCGTGGGCGGCCCGGCTGCAGGAAGCGCGGTGGCTGATCCGCAATCTGCGCCAGCGCTTCCAAACCATTCAGCGGGTATCGCAGGCGATCGTCGACCGCCAGAGCCACTTCTTTTCGCACGGCGCGATCGCGATGCGGCCGCTGGTGCTGCGCGAGATCGCCGACGCGGTCGGGCTGCACGAATCGACGGTCTCGCGCGTCACCGCGAACAAGTACATGGCCACTCCGTTCGGAGTGCTGGAGCTGCGATATTTTTTCGGCAGCCACGTGGCCACCGACGCCGGCGGGGCCGCATCGAGCACCGCGATCCGTGCGCTGATCGGGCAATTGATCGCCGCCGAAGACCCCAACAAGCCGCTGTCGGACAGCCGGATCGCCGAGCTGCTGGGTGGCCAGGGCATCGTCGTGGCGCGGCGCACCGTCGCCAAGTATCGCGAGCTGCTGCACATTCCGCCGCTGGCTCTGCGCAAGTCACTGTGAAGCGTGTCCCATCCACCGAAAGGGGGTTGCATGAATCTGATCATCCACGGCCATCACCTCGAAGTCACCCCTGCGCTGCGTGGCTACGTGCTGGGCAAGCTGAGCCGGATCCGCAGGCACTTCGACAGCGTGATCGATGTCGACGTCGTGCTGTCCGTGGATAAGTTGCAGCAGAAGGCCGAGATCACGGTGCGCGTGCGGGGATCGGCGCTGCACGCTGAGTCGGTCGAACCCGACCTGTACGCATCCATCGACGCGATGATGGACAAGCTGGATCGCCAGGTGCTCCGCCACAAGGATCGCGTGAAAAAACACCCGCACGCGGCGCTGAAACACCAGTCGGCCGCTGGCCCCCAATAACGAAAGAGCCGGCCTGCAAAGCCGGCGCCTGCCCCTGTTGCTGCAGGGCAACGGCGGGCGCCCGCTCTGGACGCGGCGCGTATACTGCACCGCAATCCGGTCAGGCTGATTGAGCAGATTGGCCGCTCGGTGTAAGCGGTCACACATTCACCTATTACGACTGGACCGCGGTAACGGTAGTGAGAGGGGTAAATCCGCTGCCCATCCGGGTAACCGGCGGCCGGATCGCAGATACGCTGTTCGGACCGAGTGCATCCGGCGTGCCGCGAGGCGCCACACGCCCATGAACCTGTTGTCGAAGCTGCTGCCGCTTTCCAACGTCGAGGTGGACGTTGGTGCGCAGGACAAGCACGGGGCGCTGGAACATGCCGCGCAGTTGCTGGAGGAAACCCAGGGACTGGATGCCTGCCGGGTCCTGGAGAGCCTGACGGCCCGCGAGCAACTCGGCTCCACCGGACTGGGCAAGGAAGTTGCAATACCGCACGGGCGCCTGCGCGGTCTGAAGCGTGCCGTCGTTGCCATCTTGCGGCTGCAGCATCCGGTCGCCTTCGATTCTCCGGACGGCGTGCCGGTTCGTCTGCTGGTGGTGCTGCTGGTGCCGGAGCACGCGACCCAGCAGCATCTGGAGATTCTGTCCGAGCTGGCCCAGATGTTGTCGGAGCCGTCGATGCGGGAGCAGTTGCTGACTGCCACGCAACCGGCCGCCTTGCTCGCGACCGTGGCTGCGTGGGAGCCGATTCGCCCCGCGGCCTGAAATGCTCACTTTCGAGTCGCTGTTCGAAGACAACAGCGCGGCACTTGATTTGCGTTGGATCGGAGAGCCAGTCGCCGCAGGACAGCGCGTGCTGCCCGATGCGAGCGGCATCAGCGTGCAGGCCGCCGAGCTGGTCGGGCACCTGAACCTGATCCATCCGAAGCGCATCCATGTGCTGGGCGGCGCAGAAGTCGACTACGTCGACCGCATCCCGCCCGGCCGGCGCGAACACGTGTTGCGCGAACTGATCGAAGGCGGTCCGCTGGGACTGATCGTCGGCGAGGGCCGTTCGCTGCCCGAGGAGCTGGTCGGCATCGCGGGGGCGGCCGGACTGCCGATGTTCGGCAGCTCGCGCGATGCAGCCGAGGTGATCGATGTGTTGCGCATCTATCTGGCCAAGCAGCTGGCGCGGCATTGCTCGATACACGGCGTCTTCATGGACGTGTTCGGCATGGGCGTGCTGATTTCGGGACAATCGGGGCTGGGCAAGAGCGAGCTGGCGCTGGAACTGATCAGCCGCGGCCACGGCCTGGTCGCCGACGACGTGGTCGACTTCGCGCGGGTCGCGCCCGACACGATCGAGGGCCGCTGCCCCCCGCTGCTGGCCAACCTGCTCGAGGTGCGCGGCCTTGGCCTGCTCGATATCCGCGCCATCTTCGGCGAGACCGCGGTGCGGCGCAAGATGAAGCTTCGATTGATCGTCGAGCTGATGCGGCGCAGCGCCGCCGACAGCCTGGAGAGGCTTCCGCTGGCCGGCACCACTCAGGAGGTGCTCGGGCTGCCCGTGCACAAAGTCGTGATTCCGGTGGCCGCCGGCCGCAACCTGGCCGTCCTGCTGGAGGCCGCGGTGCGCAACACGATCCTGAAATTGCGCGGGATCGACACGATGCAGGACTTCCAGCAGCGCCAGCGCGAAGCGATGGAAGACGAGGAAGGGACCTGATCGGCGGTCCTTCGCGTCTACCGTGATCGGCAGGGCCACCGTCGGCGCCGCATGCTGCAATCACGTTCTCGAATCGCCGTGATCCGACCCTCTCCGACCCAGACAGGAGTCGCCATGTTCAGACCCACCATGTTCAGCCCCATCGTGATCGCATTGCTGGCCGCGCCGTTGTGCGCGTCCGGGGCGGACGACAAGGCCAAAACGCCCCAGCAGCAGAAACAGCAAGCCAAGATGAAAGCCTGCAACAAGGAAGCGCGCGACAAGAGTCTGAAAGGCGACGACCGCAAGAAATTCGTGGCGGAGTGCCTCAAAGGGCCGGCAAAAGGCTGATCCGTCCCGCTGCCGGGACAGGCGCGGCATTAGACTGACAGGATGCGTCTGGTCCTGGTCACCGGGATGTCCGGTTCCGGCAAGTCGGTCGCGATCCGGCTTCTCGAGGACATCGGCTATTACTGCATCGACAATCTGCCTCCGCAGTTCCTGACCGACGTGTGCGCGTATCTGTCGGCCAACGGGCACCCGGAGGTCGCCGTTTCGGTCGACGCGCGCTCCGAAGGGCCGATCGCGCTCCTTCCGGGCGTGCTGAGCGTGCTGCGATCGTTCGGTTACGATGTCCGCGTGCTGTTCCTGACGGCCTCGACCAACGCGCTGGTGCAGCGGTTTTCCGAAACGCGGCGCCGGCACCCGCTGTCGCGCGACCTGACGGTCCAGGGGCGCGAACCGACGCTGGAGGAATCGATCGCGCAGGAGCGCGAGCGCCTGGCGCCGATCGATGAGCTCGGACACGTGGTCGACACCGGCGACCTGCCGCCCAGCACGCTGCAGCAATGGGTACGCACCTTCGTGGACGGCCCGCGCAGCGATCTGACGCTGGCGTTCGAGTCTTTCGCGTTCAAGAACGGCATTCCGGTGGCCGCCGACCTGGTGTTCGATGTGCGCAACCTGCCCAACCCCCACTACGATGCGCGGCTGCGGCCGCTGACCGGGCTGGACGCGCCCGTCGCCGAGATGCTGTCGGGTCTGCCCGAGGCGCGCGCGATGATCGACGACATCGCCGGCTTCATCGCGCGCTGGCTGCCCAGCTACGTGCAGGACGCGCGCAACTACCTGACGGTGGCGATCGGATGCACCGGCGGGCAGCACCGCTCGCCGTACGTGGTCGAGCAGCTGGCGCGGCGATTCGGTGGCAAGGAGCGCGTGCTGGTGCGACACCGGGTTCTGGACCGTTGACTCGATCGCTCATGCCGGAGGACTGCGGATGGCCACGCAACTGAAGCTCGTCTCGAGCGCCTTCGAAAACGGCGCCAGCATTCCGAAGCGGTATACGTGCGAAGGCGAGGATCTGTCGCCCCCGCTCGCCTGGTCGGGCGTTGCGGCCGGCACGGGCAGCCTGGCGCTGATCGTTGACGACCCGGACGCACCCGATCCGGCCGCTCCGAAGACGACCTGGGTGCACTGGGTCCTGTACAACCTGCCGCCCCAGACCACGCATCTGGACCCGGGCCTGGCGCCCTCGACATTGCCGGCCGCAACGCTGCAGGGTCGCAATGACTGGAAGCGCACCGGCTACGGCGGCCCATGCCCTCCGATCGGCCGTCACCGGTACTTTCACAAGCTGTACGCGCTCGACACCGCGCTGCCCGACCTGAAGCATCCGACCAAGGATCAGCTGCTCAAGGCGATGGAAGGGCACGTGCTGGCGCAGGCCGAGCTGGTCGGGACCTACCAGAAGGCCCAGGCCCGTTGAATTCCCACTCGCGCTGTCCGGCCCGCGGAGGCGAACCATGAACGCTGAGGAAATGCGTCGCCTTCAGGCACCGCTGAAGGCCCGCTACCGGGATCAGCCGCAGTCGGCCCTGGTGACGCTGCGCGCACAGGGTCGACTGGGACAGGGCGTTACCTGCAAGATAGAAACCGGCAAGGCACTGGTGGCCGCCGGCCTGCACCCTGCGACCGGTGGAAGCGGCCTGAGCGCCTGTTCCGGTGACATGCTGCTCGAAGCCTTGGCGGCCTGTGCGGGCGTCACCCTCAGTGCGGTGGCCACCGCGCTCGATATCCCGCTTCGCGACGCCACGGTGCACGCCGAGGGCGATCTGGATTTCCGGGGCACGCTGGGCTTGTCGAAGGACGTGCCGGTCGGCTTTCAGCAGATCCGCCTGCGCTTCGACCTGGATACCGACGCCACCGACGAGCAGCTCGCCACGCTGCTCAAGCTCACCGAACGCTACTGCGTCGTCTACCAGACGCTGGCCCATCCGCCCAGCGTGCGGGTGACGCGCACCTCATCGCCGCGGTGATTCGCCGACGTTCGGTCAGCGGCGACCGGCGGAAGAGTTATTCCAGTCCTCGGCAAGTCCGCTAGCGGTATTTTAGGCGGCAAATAGAGCGGCATATATTTCGTTTCTGTCTCGCCAGTTTCTTATAATTTCCCTTTAATAACAATGTGCTGCATTATTGCGTGGGCGGCATTTTAGGCGGCATATTTCTAACCACACCACGTCATTCGCTCTGGCATCCCCGTTAGTGCTCGCCCCGAAAGGCGGAAGAAGCGATGTACGACTCGCCCCATCAATTCACACCGTTGCTGCCAGAGCTCGACCTCGAGCCCTTGCAGGACCGCATTGCCAAGCTTGTTGCTAAATCGGTTCGCCTAAGCGGGTGCGCGCATCCGACAACCCGCGACACCCTGCGCGAACTCGTGCGCTCGATGAACAGTTACTACTCGAACCGTATAGAAGGGCAAAGCACCCATCCCCAGAACATCGACGCCGCCTTGCGGAAGGACTTTTCGAACAAGCCGGACGTTGCCCGACTCCAGCGCATCGCAATTGCCCATATCGAGGCCGAAAAGGAGCTAGAGAACCTGGTTGATGCCGGGGAGCCCCCTCTGACTTCGGCTTTCACCATAAAGGCGCACGCGGCCCTTTATGGACGCCTGGAACCGGCGGACCGGCTATTCCCCGATGGAAGGGTCATAGAGCCTGGACAGCTTCGGGTGGACGACGTGGATGTCGGCCGGCACGTGCCACCGACGGCCGCCTCGCTCGCCGTCTTTCTTCGTCGATTCGATGAGGCTTACGGTCGCGCGTCAACGCTCGGCGAGCGTTCCTTGCTGCCAATCGCTTCCGCCCATCATCGAATGGCTTGGGTCCACCCCTTCTTGGACGGCAATGGTCGGGCGGTGCGCCTACAGACCCACTCCGCTCTGTGGCCACTGACCTGTGGGCTGTGGTCTGTAAATCGGGGCCTAGCCCGTAATCGGGACAAGTACTACGAGTACCTGGCGGGTGCCGACGCTCCGCGTCAAGGCGACCTGGATGGACGTGGCAATCTGAGCGAGAAGGCCCTGCGGGCGTGGTGCTCGTTCTTCCTCGAAATCTGCGAGGACCAAGTCCACTTCATGGGGCGGATGCTCGACCTCGACGATGTGCGCGGGCGCATTTCGGCGCTCATCACGCTGCGGTCCGAACAAGATAAGGATGTCCGGCGCGAAGCCGTCGCGCCGCTGTACCACCTGTTTGCTGCAGGCCCGCTAACGCGCGGCGATTTTGCCCAGATGACGGGCCTGGGCGAGCGGGTCGCACGGGCTTTGCTTTCAAGACTCCTGGCAACTGGCCTGGTCGCCAGCGACGGGCCATACGCGCCGGTGCGTTTCGCGGCACCACTCGATGCACTCGTGATTCTGTTTCCAGGGCTTTATCCCGAGGCGGCGGTACCGCAGTAATCTCTATTTCGATTCGCTCCGTCCCGCAGCTGCGCTTCGCCTTTCCCGTTGACTTGAGCGTCTCATCCTGCTTATTCGCGATCTGGGCATCGAGTCGCTCCGGGTTCACGCAGGTTCGAATCCTTTCCGCTGTCCGGCGAGATGTTCCCGCACTTCGTCCAGCAGCGCCCGGTGCGGCGCCGGCAGGCCGGCCCGATCGATGGCGTCGAGCGGGACCCAGCGCGCAGCGCGCGGTTCACGTGCCGGCGCGGTCCGGCCGGTCGTGGCCAGGTACGGTTCGATGGCGAGCGTCAGGTGGGTCAGCGCATGCCGGCGGGGCGGCAGCGACAGCAGCGCCGTCGCGCCGGTCGCCAGCGCGCGGGCGCGCCGCACCAGGGCCGCCTTCGATCCGAACTCGGGCAGGCACATCAAGCCGCCCCAGATGCCGTCGCCCTCGCGCCGCTGCAACAGCACGCGGGTCCCCGCGAGCGCCGCCAGCACGAATGCCTTGCGAACCGGGCGCGCGGGACGCGGCTTCGCCGCCGGCAATTCGTCGACGCAGCCCGTCCTGAGCGCCGCGCAACGGGCGTTGACGGGACAGCGGCCACACGCCGGCTGCCTGCGGGTGCACACGGTGGCACCCAGGTCCATGATCGCCTGCGTATAGCGGGCCATGTCGCGCGCGGCAGGCAACTCCTGCTGCGCGCGCTGCCACAGCGCCGCGGCCACCGCCGCCGACTTCACATCGCCCGCGATCGCCCAGTGTCGAGCCAGCACCCGCCTCACGTTGCCATCCAGCACGGGGGCGCGCTCGTCGAAGCAGAACGCCGCGATGGCGCCGGCCGTGGAGCGCCCGATCCCCGGAAGGGCCGCGAGCGCTTCGGCGGTGCCGGGAAAGCGGCCCGCGTGGCGCGCGACCACCGCGCGCGCGCACGCGTGCAGGTTGCGGGCGCGGGCGTAATAGCCCAGGCCCGCCCAGGCCGCCATCACATCCGCGAGGGCGGCCCGTGCCAGCGCATGCACATCGGGAAAGCGCTCGACGAAGCGCTCGAAATAGGGCAACGCCGTCGCAACCTGCGTCTGCTGCAGCATGATTTCGCTGATCCAGACCCGGTACGGATCGCGCTCACCCTGCCACGGCAGGTCGCGCCGGCCATGGGCGCGATGCCAGGCGAGCAGCCGCCGCGCGAAGGCGGGGTCAGATCTCGACACGCAGGTACGACGGCAGCCCCTGGCCGTGCGCTTCGGCGCGCGGGGCCTCCGCCGCCGGGCGCGAGGCCGTCGAATGCGGGACCGTGATCGTTGCCGCAATCTTCTTCAGCTCGTCCAGGTACGCCTGCACGTCCTGCAGCGCGTCCTCGAGCTGGCCGATGCGGCCGTCGAGCGATTCCTGGGCGTCGCGTATCCGCTCGACCGCGTCGGTGCGTTTTTTCAGCTGCTGGCGCTGCTCGCGCACCTGCGCCTCCAGCGGCGGCAGCAGCGAGCGGACCCAGGCCTCGGTGTCGCGTTCGGCCGCCGAGAAGATCGTGCGCGACTTGCCGACCACGGTTTCGAAGAACCGCTCGATCAGCGACCACTTGTCGCGCGTCAGGACCGCGATCGTGCCGAAATGGCCTTCATAGGCCGCCTCGACCCGGTCGACCTCGGCGAGGTAGGTGTCTAGCGAGAAGGTCATCGGCGGCGGAATGCTCCAGCCGGTGTCTTCCGCGAAGCGGCGCTGCACACCCAGCACCATCCGCTCGATTTCGGCCAGCGTCGCATTGGCGCGCCGGATCATTTCGCGCAGGTTTCCGAAATACTCCCGCACGGTGCTCATGAAACCCGGGGTCAGGCGCACTTTGCGCATCCGGTCGCGCGTGGCCATCACCGCCGTGCGCAGTGCCTGCAGCCGCAGGTTGGCGTAGCCCTGTTCGGCCAGCCGTGCCAGCACGACCCGCGCCGCCACCACCTTGCGCACGTTTTCTTCGAAATCGCGCTGCTCGGTCTGGGCCCGCAGCAGCATCCGCTCGACGGCGCTCTGGTTCTTGCCCTGCAGCGCGCGCAGCTCGTACAGCTGTTCGACCAGGTTGCGTTCGCGCGCCCCCAGCGCCTGACGCACCTCGTTGACCACGCGCGAGCTCACGGCCAGCGTCTGTTCGCGGATGATCTGCTGGCGCTGCGGCACCAGCAGATCGACCAGCGCCGCCTCCAGGGTCGGCAGCCGGCTGCGCTCCAGCAGCGCCGCATCGCCGGTGACCTTGGCGACGAGCCCTTTCTGGGCCGACACCGCGAACACGCGCTTGCGGTCGATCTTCAGCGTCTCGCTGACGCTGATCACCTGCCGGCGCACCTCGGCTTCGATTTCGCTCTGCGCTTTGAGCACGTCCCACAGGCCGTCGATCTTGTTCAAAACCGCAAGGTGGTTGGCCGTTTCCGGCGAATCGCCCATGATGTGGCGCCACACGTCCAGGTCGCTCTTGGTAACCCCGGTATCGGCCGCCAGCACGAACAGCACGGCGTGCGCGCTCGGCACCAGCGACAGCGTCAATTCGGGCTCGGTGCCGATCGCGTTCAGTCCCGGCGTATCCAGGATCACCAGGCCCTGCTTGAGCAGCGGGTGCGGGAAATTGATCACCGCGTGCCGCCAGCGCGAGATTTCGACCAGGTTCTCGGAGCCCTGGTTGATCAACTGGTCCGGGTCGTTGGGGTCGAACAGCCCGTACATGCGCGCTTCGTCGATGCCGACGCGCATGGTCTCGGCCACCAGCTGGAATGCCTTGAACATGCCGTCCGGCGAGGCCGTGTCGACCGGAAATACCCGCCATTCGCCCGAACTTCTCTTGAAGTCGGCCATGGTTCCGAGTCGTGCGCGGGTCTCGATCGGCAGCGCCCGGATGCAGGGCGGCAGCGACTCGTCGTACATCAGCTCGGTCGGACACATCGTGGTGCGCCCGGCCGAGGACGGCAGGATCCGGCGGCCGTAGTCGGCGAAGAAAATCGCGTTGATCAGCTCGGATTTGCCGCGCGAGAACTCGGCGATGAAGGCGACCACCAGGCGGTCGCCGCTGAGCCGCTCCAGCGCCAGGTCCAGGCGCCGGGCCGCGTCGGGCTCCAGCAGGTGGGCGTCTTCCAGCCACCGGCGCAAGCGTGCGACCGACACCGCCAAAGTATCGCGCCATGCACCGTACTGCTGGAAGCTGGTGGCGAGCTGCGACATGTACGAATGCTCGGCGATCGTCCGGCGCCCGGCCCGGCGGTTGGATCAATCTAACACAGCCGCAGCGGGGCCAGTGTTGCGCCGCGCAGCCGCACCCACGCCGCGCTCAGCGCCGCTGGCAACGGCTGCACCAGTATGTGGCGCGCTGACCCTGCACGATCCGTTGAATTGGACGGCCGCACGCTGGGCACTCCGAGCCATCGCGCCCGTAAACTCGTGCCTGCAACGCGTAGCGGCCCTCGGCCCCGTCGGCCGCCGTGTAGTCGCGCAGCGTCGATCCGCCCGCCTCGATGGCCTCGCTCAGCACCCGCCGTATCGATGCGGCGAGCCGGGCGCAGCGCACCGGGCCCAGGCGCCGCGCCGGCAGGCGCGGATCGATGCGCGCGTCGAACAGGCTTTCGGAAGCGTAGATGTTGCCGACCCCCACCACCGCATCGCCGGCCAGCAACACCTGCTTGATCGAAGCCGAGCGGCCGCGCGTGGCCCGGTAAAGGCGCGCGCCGTCAAAACCGCACTCCAGCGGTTCCGCACCGAGCGAGGCGAGCAGCGGATGTCGCTCGACGTCACCGTGCGCGGCCGGGTGCCACAGCAGGGCGCCGAAACGCCTCGGGTCCGTCAGCCGGGCCAGTACCGAGTCGAAGCCCAGGTCGACGTGGTCATGCGGACCTCGCGCGGGAACGCCTTGCGCCGGGTAGAGGCGCCAGGACCCGGTCATGCCCAGGTGGGAAATCAGCACGCCGTGCTCGAAGCGCCACAACAGGTACTTGCCGCGCCGGTCGATGCGCTGCAGGCGGCGGCCCGCCAGCGTGGAGGCGAGCGTGCGCGGCACGGGCCAGCGCAGCCGCGGCTCGTACACCCGCAGCACGCTGACCGGCCGGCCTTCGAGCGCGGTCGTCATGGAGCGGCGGGTAACCTCGACTTCAGGTAATTCGGGCATTTTGCGGTCACGGCTAAACTGTCGATTCGACGAACCCATCCCGCCTTGGCGGGCGCTGCGAACATGTTCAAGCAAGGCAGACCCCTGGGGGCGGCTGCGGCACGGGCGGCGTCCGTGCTGTGCGCGCTGATTGTAGGGTGCGCAGGTCCGGCCAACCGCCCGACGGTCGCGCAGAATGAGCCCGCCGCGACCCCGGCCGAGGCGCCCGAGGCGAGCCGGCCGCTGCCCGAGGTCGAGCTGACCGGCCCGCTGCTGTTCGAAATCGTGGCAGCCGAGGTCGCGGTGCAACGGGGCGAGTTCAGCGCCGCCTTCGCCACGCTGACGAAGGCGGCGCGCGAAACGCGCGATCCGCGGCTGGCGCGGCGCGCGACCGAGGTTGCGCTGGGTGCGCGCGACGCCGCCCAGGCCCTGGAGTCGGCTCGCTTGTGGCGCGAACTGGATGGCGGCTCCACGGAGGCCGAGCAGACCTTCACCTCGCTGCTGGTGGCCAACGGCCGCTACGACGAGGCCAAGCCGCTGCTGCAGAAGCAGGTTCGGGACGAGGCCGAGCCCCTGGCCGCGCTGGCGCGGATCCAGCGCCTGCTGGCGCGCTCCCCCGATCAGGCGCAGGCGCTGGGACTGCTGCAGGCGCTGGCCGAGCCCTATCGCAGCGACCGCAAGCGCGCCTTCGAGGTGCACCTGATCCTGGCCCACGGGGCCCATGCGGCGGGCCAGAGCGCGCGCGCGGGCGAGGAGGCGCGCGCAGCGATGGCGCTGAAGCCGGATTCGGAACAGGCGGCGATCGCGGCGGCGCAGTTCATGCTGGAAGCCAAGAACCGGACCGAGGCGGCCGGGCGCGCCGATGCGATCGGGCTGCTGTCCGGGTTCCTGCAACGCAATCCGAACGCGGCCGCGGCGCGCCTGGAGTACGCGAGGCTTCTGGTGGGCGATGGGCGCAACGATGCGGCGCGCGCCCAGTTCGAGGAGCTGTTGCGGCGCGACCCGAACGGGCCCGATCCGTTGTTCGCCTTGGGGGTGCTCTCGCTGCAGGCGGAACTTCGCCCGCAGGCGCGCGAATATTTCGAGCGTTACCTGAAGGCGATCGAGGAGGGAGCCGATCGCGAACCCGATCCGGCGTACCTGAATCTGGCGCGGGTCAGCGAGGAGGAGCAGAAGTACGACGACGCATTCGACTGGCTGCACCGCGTGCGCAGTCCCGAACAGGTCGTGACGGCGCGCATCCGGGAAGCGTTCCTGCTGGCCAAGCTCACCCGCGTGGACGATGCGCTCAAGCTGCTGGGCGACACGCCGTCCGAGTCTGCGGACGACCGCTCACAGATCCTGCTGTCCAAGGGGCAGATCCTGCGCGACGCCCATCGCTACCAGGAGTCGTACCAGCTGCTGGCAGCGGCGCTGCAGGCGGCGCCCGACGAGCCCAATCTGCTGTATGAAACCGCCATGTCGGCCGAGCGGCTCGACCGCCTGGACGTGATGGAGACGCACCTGCGCCATCTGGTCCAGCTCAAGCCGGACTACGCGCACGCCTACAACGCGCTTGGCTACACGTTTGCGGATCGCAATATCCGCCTGAAGGAGGCCTACGAGCTGATCGACAAGGCGCTGCAGCTGGCCCCGGATGATGGTTTCATTCTGGATTCGATGGGCTGGGTCCAGTACCGGCTCGGCAACCTGTCGGCCGCCCGCGATTACCTCGGAAGGGCCTATCGGCTCAAGCCCGAGGCCGACGTGGCGGCGCACCTGGGCGAGGTGATGTGGCGGCAGGGGGATCGGGATGCCGCGCGCACCGTTTGGCGCGAGGCGAGCCGGCGCGAGTCCGACAACGAGACGCTGAAGGAGACGCTGCTGCGGCTGGACGTGAAGCCTTGAGCGCTGCACCCGGCCCGCGACCCGTTCTTACCTCGGGCCGCCTTGGCCTGGCGCTGTGCCTGCTGGCGGCCGGATGCGCTTCGTTGCCGGCGGCCCCCGATGGGGTGAGCTACGAGGGCCGGTTTGCGCTCGCAGTCGACGGGACCGATCGGCACCAGACGGCCAGCGGCCGCTTCGCGCTGACCGTGGCGGGATCCGACGTCACGCTGGACTTGAGCACTCCGTTGGGCACGACGGTTGCTCGCGTGCAGTCCGGACCGAGTGGCGCGCGGCTGACCGTGCCGACCGCGGGCGGCCTGCGCACCGAGCATGGGCCGGACCCGGAGGCTTTGAGCCAGCAGGTGCTCGGCTGGGCATTGCCGATGTCGGGCATCGGCGACTGGATCGAAGGACGCCCGGTGAAAGACCGGCCCTATCGGCTGGATCCCGCCAACGACGGCGCCACCGAACTGCAGCAGGACGGATGGACGATCCGGTTCGACCCGCGCGGCCCCGACGGGCGCATCCGCCGGCTCGACATGAGTCGCCCGCAGCAGGGCGAGGCGCCGGCCGTGTCGCTGCGCGTTGTTCTGGACCCGGGGGCCGGCTCATGACGCGGCTGATGCTGGGCCTGCCCGCGCCGGCCAAGCTGAACCTGTTTTTGCAGGTGGTGGGACGCCGTCAGGACGGCTTGCACGACCTCAGAACCGGTTTCGTCGCGATCGGCCTGACCGACACGCTGGACTTCGAGCGGCTCGACGATGCCCGCATCGAGCGCGGCGGCGACCTCGCCGGCCCGATCGAGCAGGACCTGGCGGTGCGTGCGGCGCGGCTGCTGCAGCAGCAATCGCAGTTGCGCCTGGGCGTGCGGATCGACGTGGAAAAGCGCATTCCGAGCGGCGGTGGGCTGGGCGGCGGCTCGTCCGACGCCGCCACCACGCTGCTGGCGCTCAATCGCCTGTGGCAGCTGCAGTGGACGCGCGAGCGCCTGGCCGCTCTGGCGGTGCAGCTCGGCGCCGACGTCGCGTTTTTCCTGCAGCGCGGACCATCGCTGGGCGAGGGCATCGGCGAGCGGCTGTCGCCGCTGGCCGTTGCGGCGCGCTGGTATGCGCTGATTCATCCTCAAGTTCATGTTTCGACTGCGGAAATCTTCCGGTCGAGCGAATTGACAGCGCACCTTGAACGCGCCAAAATCCAAGGCTTTCCCGAGGGCGGCCTTCATCGGCCTGGGAGCGGAGAGATGGGTTCCTGGGCACGCGGCAACGATCTTGAACCGATCGTCCGGAGCCGCGTGCCGGAAGTGGACGCCGCGCTGCGCTATTTGGCGCAATTCGGCGATGCACGCATGACCGGTTCCGGCGCCTGCGTGTTCGCGGCGTTCGAAACCGAAGCTCAGGCGCAGCGCGCGATCGCCGACGCCCCTGCCGTATGGTCCGCATGGGCCGTGGCCGGGCTGCCCGAACATCCGCTGGCGGCGTGGTGAGCTCGGTGGCGGTGCGCTGCATCGCCGGGCGGCCTGGGCCGGCGGGATCTGAATTGACTTCGAGTTTCACACTGGGGAGTCGCCAAGCTGGTTAAGGCAGCGGATTTTGATTCCGCCATTCGAGGGTTCGAATCCTTCCTCCCCAGCCATATCGATCCGTGATGGCGGCACCCGTTTCCGACAATCTGATGGTGTTTTCGGGCAACGCGAACCCGAAGCTGGCGCACGCCGTCGTGCAGCACCTGAACATCCCGCTGGGCCGCGCGGTGGTTTCGCGTTTCTCGGACGGCGAGGTGATGGTCGAGATCAACGAAAACGTCCGCGGCAAGGACGTGTTCGTGCTGCAGTCGACTTGCGCGCCGACCAACGACAACCTGATGGAACTGGTCATCATGGTCGATGCGCTCAAACGCGCCTCGGCCGGCCGCATCACCGCCGCGATTCCGTACTTCGGCTACGCCCGGCAGGACCGCCGACCGCATTCGGCGCGGGTCGCGATCAGCGCCAAGGTGGTGGCCAACATGCTGCAGGCGGTCGGCGTGAACCGCCTGCTGGTGATGGATCTGCATGCGGACCAGATCCAGGGCTTCTTCGACATCCCGGTCGACAACGTGTACGCGAGCCCGATCCTGCTGGGCGATCTGTGGAAGCACAACTACCAGAAGCTGGTGGTCGTGTCGCCCGACATCGGCGGCGTGGTGCGCGCCCGCGCGCTCGCCAAGCGGATGGAATCGGGCCTCGCGATCATCGACAAGCGGCGTCCGCGCGCCAACGTGGCCGAGGTGATGAACATCATCGGCGAGGTCGAGGACCGCACGTGCGTGATCATGGACGACATGATCGACACCGCCAACACGCTGTGCCAGGCCGCCAGGGCGCTCGCCGAGCAGGGCGCGCGCCAGGTCTACGCGTATTGCACGCACCCGGTGCTGTCGGGCCAGGCGGTCGAGCGCATCGAGCAGTCGGTGCTGGATGAGGTGGTGGTGACCGACACGATTCCGCTCGATCCGGCCGCCGCGGCGTCCCGCAAGATCCGGCAGCTCTCGTGCGCGGCGCTGCTGGGCGAGACGATTTCGCGCATTTCGCGCGGAGACTCGGTAAGTTCTCTGTTCATCGAGTAAGCCGAGTGGATCCTCCCGCCTTTCGGTTCCGAAGCTGCCAGTAAGGGGCGATCGATAACAATTTTCGAAGCTGAGGTTCATAACATGAAGGTGGTAGCTACGATACGAAAGGCGCAAGGCACGGGTGCGAGCCGCCGTTTGCGCCACTTGGGCAAGGTGCCCGGGATTCTGTACGGGGGCAAATCCGACGCGATACCGATCGAGCTGGATCACAACCCGCTGTTTCACTCGCTCAAACGCGAGAAGTTCCACGCGTCGGTGCTGGAGATGGAGCTCGACGGGCAGCCGGAAAAAGTGCTGTTGCGCGATTTCCAGATGCATCCGTATCGTTCACTGGTGCTGCACATCGACTTTCAGCGGGTCTCCGAGGACCAGAAGATCCACGTGAGGGTTCCGCTGCACTTCGTCGGCGCCGAGCATTCGCAGGCCGTGAAGCTGACCGGCGCGATCATCGGTCACGTCCTGTCGGACCTGGACATTTCGTGCCTGCCGCGCGATCTGCCGGAATTCATCGAGGTCGATCTGTCGCACCTGACCGCGCAGGACACGGTGCACGTGCGCGACCTGAAGCTGCCGCCGGGAGTGAGTGCGGCGCTGCGCGGCAAGGAAAACCCGGTGGTGGTCAGCGTGACGCTGCCCAGCGTGCAGCAGGAAGAAGTTGCCCCGGCCGAAGAAGCTGTGGCCGCCGCGGCGGCTGCGGCAACGGCAGCCGCACCGGCAGCGCCCGCCGCGGGTGCGCCGGCCAAGGGCGCACCGGCACCGGCTACGGCAAAGGCGGGCGCCGCTGCGGCGCCTGCCGCCAAGCCGGCCGCGGAAAAGAAGAAATAGCCAGCCGCCGGCGCAACCGGGACGGGTTCCGGGCGGGCTGTCGATGGTTCATCCACAGCCGGCCGGCCTTGCGCCCTGAGTGACCATGGCCGACGAACCCGCGGCAGCGTGCATCCGGTTGCTCGTCGGGCTGGGCAATGCCGAGGCGAGCTATCAGCGCACCCGCCACAATGCGGGGTTCTGGCTGGTCGACCGCTTCGCATCCCGGATCGGTGCCAGGCTGCGCCCCGAGCGCAGGTTCTTCGGCGAGCTGGCGCGCGTCACGATCGGGGCGCAGGAGTTGATTCTGCTGAAGCCGTCGACGATGATGAACCGCTCCGGGCAGGCCGTGGTGGCAACGGCGCTGTTTTACCGGATCCTTCCGGACCAGATCCTGGTCGCACACGACGAGCTCGATCTGCCCCCGGGCGAGGCCAGGCTGAAACTGGGTGGTGGCACGGCCGGGCACAACGGCCTGAAAGACATCAAGGCTCGGCTGACGCACGCCGATTTCTGGCGGGCGCGCATCGGGATCGGCCATCCGCGCACGCTCGGGCTGGAGCAGGATGTCGCCGATTACGTGCTGAACGCTCCGCGGCGCGACGAGCGGGACGCGATCGAGGATGCGATTGCGCGGCTCGACGCGGTGCTGGATCTGGCGATTGAAGGACAGTTCGAACGCGCGATGATGCGCCTGCACAGCAGCCCACCTGCCGGCGCTGCTGAACCGCCCGACCGAGCGGGCGATAAATGAGTGGGCGATAAATAAGCGAGCGATCCATGGATACCGCCGTCGAGCCGGCCCCGGAGCGCTTCGCCTTCGTGCGCGGCCTGCTGCGCAACCTGGCCAGTGCGTTGGCGCTGGCGGTGCTGCGCCGGCGCGGCGCGGAAGCCTGGCGCGCCGACGGGGCGCAGCTGATCGGCCTGTTCGGGCTGAACCTGGCCGCGGCGCTGGCTTACGACCTTTACGCGGCCTACCCGGGTCCGGGCCGGTTCGACTGGGATGCGTTGCCGGCGGCGGCTTTCTGGGCGCTGCCGCTGCTGCTGGGCGCCTGGCTGATGGCGCACCTGGCGCGCCAGCCCGACGCCGATCGGCGCGTGATGCCGATGGCGGTATCGGGTTTCGCGCTGGCCGCCCTCGGATCGTGCGCCAGCACTGCGCTGGCCGTGCTGGCCGATTTTTCCCCGGCCGTCGACCGCCTCTATCAGTGGCTGGTCTGGGTGCCCGTGCTCTGGGTTGCGTTCGCGTGGGGCTTCGGCGCGCCGCGCCTGGCCGGCCTGCGCGGGTGGCGCGTGGCCGTTGCCTGGGTGCTGGCCGCGGCTGTGGTGGTGGCCCCGCAATGGGCCGGCGATACCGGCGCCCGCCTGTGGGTGGCGGCCGACGCCGAGCCGGGCGACGCGGGTGCGGACAACGCCGCCGGCACCGAACGGGTTCTGTACGGGCAATCGGATCTGCTGGAGGACTGGCTGGATCGGATCGCTCCGGGACGGCCGGGCATCACGGAGCTGTACTCGATCGCGTTCGCCGGAAGCGGATCCGAGGACGTGTTCATGAGCGAGGCGCTCGGCGTCAACGAGATCATGGCGGACCTGTTCGACACCGGCGATCGCAGCATCGTGCTGGCCAACAGCCAGAAGCACGCCGGCCAGACGCCATTCGCCACGGTGACCGCGCTGCAAAGGGCGCTGGCCATCGTGGCCGAGCGGATGGACGAGGGCGAAGACGTCCTGTTCCTGTTCCTGACGTCGCATGGCGCGCCCAATCACACGCTGGACGTATCGCTGCCGCCGTACCAGCTCGAGGCGCTCACGCCCGCGCGCCTGCGGGGGCTGCTGGACGAATCCGGAATCCGGTTTCGCGTGATCGTCGTTTCCGCGTGCTACTCGGGCGGGTTCGTGCAGCCGCTCGCCAACCCGAACACGATGATCATCACGGCCTCCAGCGCCGATCGCACCTCGTTCGGCTGCCGCGATGGCCGGCAATGGACCGACTTCGGCCGCGCCTACTTCAAGGAGGCCTTGCCGGCGACCGGCTCGTTCGAGGGCGCGTTGCAGCGCGCCCGTGAACTGATTTCGCAGCGCGAGGCGGCCGCCAAATTGCCGGCCTCCGAGCCGCAGATCTTCGTCGGTGACGCGATCCGCGAACGCTTGCAGACCCTGCAGACGCAAAAACTCGGATCCCGGCTGCTGGTGCGGTCGCGCCCCGCCGGCGCCGGGCACCGACGGCCCCGGGGTTGGGGTTGAGTGGCGACGACCTGATCGCATTGCGGCTGACGGCCGCGCTGGCGTTCGTCACGACCGCGCTTTTGCTGCTGATCGGCACCCCGATCGCATGGTGGCTGGCGCGCACGCGGTCGCGCTTGCAGCCGGTCGTGGCAGCGGTGGTCGCGATGCCGCTGGTGCTGCCACCCACGGTGCTGGGCTTTTACCTGCTGCTGCTGCTGGGGCCGCGGGGGGCGGTGGGACATCTGACGGCTGCGCTCGGACTGGGCACGCTCGCGTTCAGCTTCGGCGGCCTGGTGATTGCCTCGATCGTGTATTCGCTGCCTTTCGTGGTGCAGCCGCTGCAGGCTGCATTCGCCCTGGTCGGCGAATCCATGCTGGAGGCGGCGGCCAGTTTGCGCGCCGGACCGTGGGATCGGTTCATTTCGGTCGCGGTTCCGTTGGCGGCTCCCGGCTTCGTTGCCGCGATCGTGCTGGGCTTTGCGCACGTGGTCGGCGAGTTCGGAATCGTGTTGATGATCGGCGGCGACATTCCGGGCGCCACGCGGGTTCTGTCGGTGGCGATCTACGACCGGGTCGAGGCGATGGACTACGCGGGGGCGGGGCGCCTGGCGGCTGGCCTGCTCGTTTTCTCGTTCGGCGTGGTACTCGCGATGCACTGGCTCGGTCCGGCCGGCACCGCCCTGCCGGGCCGCACGGCGCGCCGATGAGCGCGGTGCCGGCCATTGAAGCGCGCTTTGCGCTGCCTTATCCCGGCTTCGAGCTGAACGTGGACCTGCGGCTGCCGGCCGCGGGAGTCAGCGCGCTGTTTGGTCCGTCCGGTTCCGGCAAGACCTTGTGCCTGCGTTGCTTCGCGGGGCTGGAGCCCGGCTGCGACGGCCGCATCGTGGTGGGCGGCGAGGTGTGGCAGGACAGCGCCGGCGCGCGCTTCGTGCCGCCCCACCGCCGCCCGGTCGGTTTCGTGTTCCAGGATGCGAGGCTGTTCCCGCACCTGACGGTTGCCGGCAACCTGCATTACGCGATGCGTCGCGCCAGCGGCGCCGAAGCAGTCGGATTCGACGAAGCGGTGCGGCTGCTCGATATCGGCGATTTGCTGCAACGGCATACCGAGCGGCTGTCCGGCGGCGAGCGCCAGCGTTGCGCGATCGCCCGCGCGCTGCTGACGCGGCCGCGGCTGCTGTTGCTGGACGAGCCGCTGGCGGCGCTGGACGAGGCGCGCAAGGCGGAGCTGCTGCCCTACCTGGAGCGGCTGCGCGATGCGCTGTCGATCCCGATGCTCTACGTGAGCCACTCGATGCGCGAGGTCACCCGCCTGGCCGATCACCTGGTGCTGCTCGAGCGGGGCCGTGTTCAGGCCAGCGGTCCGGTCGACGAAGTCACCACGCGCGTCGACCTGTCGTTCAGCGACGACGACGAGGCCGGCGTGGTGCTGATCGCGCAATGCGCCGCGCACGAGGCCGAGTTCGACCTGACGCGGGTGCGCTTCGACGGCGGTGCGCTGTGGCTGCCGCGCGTGCACTGCGAGATCGGCCAGGCGCTGCGGGTTCGCGTGGCGGCCAGCGACGTCAGCGTGACGTTGGAGCCGGCCCGCGCGAGCAGCATCCTGAACGTGCTGCCGGCCACGGTATCGGCGCGCCGCGACGATGCGAAAGGCCGCAGCCTTATTCAACTGGACGTGGGAGGCAGCCGGCTGCTGGCGCGCGTCACGCGCTACTCGGCCTCGCTGCTGGACCTTCGGCCCGGTCAGCCCGTCTACGCCCAGGTCAAGGGCGCCGCGGTGCTGCGGTGAGAGTTTGGGCTTCGACGGGCAAGCCCCGTCTACGCCCAGGTCAAGGGCGCCGCGGTGCTGCGGTGAGAGTTTGGGCTTCGACGGGCAAGCTCGTATTCGCCCAGGTCGAGGGCGCGGCGGTGCTGCGGTGAGACGCTGACGGCGTCGATGCGGCCGCGTCGCGCCGGGCGATCAGCGATTCCCGCGCCAGGACCTCGAACCGCCGCGCCGCGACAATCCGTCCGTCCCTGGCATAGGCCTCGTGGTTGCGCTCGACCTCGTCGAGGCGGTACACGTAATTCACCATCAGACCGGCCGAGCGCCGCATCCCGCTGTCGGACGTATCGCCGAGCCAGTTCAGCCGTTCGAGCCGGGCGCCGTTGCCCAGGTGGAAGCGCGCTACCGGATCGAGCGGATCGCGGCCTTGTTTCGCGTACAGCAGGTAGTGCGCGCACAGCCGGATCAACTGCCGCTGCAGCTCGCCCGCCGCCTGCCGGTCCTGCTGCCATCCGGGCGCCTCGATCCGCGCCAGCCATTCGGCCAGGTCGGGATAGCGGGCCGCCTTGTCCGACAGCCAGGTGCGGAAACCGGGCACCGGCGACAGCGTCGCGAAGGTCTTCAGCCGAGGAAACTCCCGGCCGAGCTCCGCGGCCACCTGCTTGATCAGCAAGTTTCCGAAGGAGACGCCTCGCAGGCCCTCCTGGCAGTTGGTGATCGAGTAGAAGATCGCGCAGTCGGCCAACGCCGGATCGGCGATCGCCGAGTGCAAGTCGAGCAGCGGTTGCACCCGGGTGCTCACCCCGCGGGTCAGTGCCACCTCGATGAAGATCACCGGCTCGTCGGGCAGTACCGGGTGGAAGAACGCATAGCAGCGCCGGTCCGCCTGCAGCCGGCGACGCAGATCGGGCCAACCCTGGATCGCATGCACGGCCTCGTACTTGATCAGCTTCTCCAGCACCAGCGCAGACGTGCGCCAGTCGATTCGCTGCAGCACCAGAAAACCGCGGTTGAACCACGAACTGAACAGGTGCGCCAGGTCCGCGTCGATTCCCGCGTAGTGCGGCCGCTCGCCGACCAGGCTGAGCACCCGGCGCCGCATCTCCAGCAGCACCGCGGTGCCGCCCGCCACCATGTTCAGCCGCCGGAACAGCTCCTGGCGGCGCGGCTCCACGGCCTGTTGCAACCGGATCAGGCTGGCCTGCGACGGATCCTGGCGGTAGGTGTCGGCAGCACGCCCCACCTCCTGCGGATCCGGCGAGAACTCCTTGACCAGCAGGTCGAAGAAGACGCCCAGCGCAGCGTCCTCCAGCTCCTGGTAGGCGGCCAGCGCTTCCCGGGCCAGCCGCGCGCCCGAGACGTCGCCGCGTTCGGACAGCAGGGCGTGACACAGCCAGATCGTGCGCCGTGCGTCCCGCACGGCCGCGCGCGGCAGGTCGCCGGGCCGCGCCCGCGCGATCGAACCGAGCAGTCGCCGCAGCAACGAGGGTTTGGCCGGAGCATCCATGGCGTCTCTGACAACCGGGGCGCAGCGATGGTTCAGTTTCGACAGCAGTTTCAGTCTGCATCGCCCCCATGGGAGCGGCAAGTCGGGGTTTCACTCCTTCCGGGTGGAACGGGACCCGTCGTCCGTTCGTCCTAGCCGCGCCGACGTTGGCCCGCAGGTGTGCGCAGCCTACGGAACGTGCGCTACCGGATCGCGACCGGCCACCTTGCAGGTGGCCATCCCTTCTAGAAATACAGGGGAATCAGGCCGAGCACTGCCAGCGTGGCCAGCAGGGCCAGGCTTTGTCGGCCGGTCGGACCCGAAGCGAAGTAGCAGGCGTAAAGCCCCTTGACGGCGTTGTTGCTCGCGGCCGCGATCAGGATCGCCGCCGCCGCCACGTGCAGCGGGGTCGAGACGCCGGCGGCCTGCGTGATGCCCATGATGAACGGGTCCACGTCGGCCACGCCCATGATCGCCGCGAGCGTGTAAACACCCGAGGCGCCCAGGTATTCGATGGCGAAATGGGTGGCCACCAGCATCGCCAGGAACAGCAGCGCGAACAGGAAGGCCGCGCTCAGCTCGAGCGGGTTACCCGGTTCCGGCGCGGGTTCCTGGTGGATCGACGCGCCGCGCCGCGACCAGAGCCACCCTGCACCGATTGCCGATGCGCCCAGAACGACGAACGAGGGCGCCAGCATGGCCGCCAGGTTCCGGCTGAAGATCGCCACCAGCACCGCCAGCCGCAGGTACATCATGCCCGAGGCGATCAGGATGCCGCCCGAGTACAGATGCGCAGGCATCGCGTCGCTGCCGGCCCGTTTCGCGAGCACCACCGTGGTGACCGTCGAGGAATAGGCGCCGCCGAGCACCGAGCACAGGATGACGCCGCCCTGGCCCTTGGCCCACCGTTGAAGCACGTAACTGGCGTAGGAAACGGCGCTGACGGCGACCACGACGAGCCACGTCCTGAACGGGTTGATCTGGAAGGGCGTGAACGGCTGGTTCGGCAGCACCGGCAGGATGACCGCCGTCAGCAGAAGGAACTTCGTGAACGTGAAGATGTCGTCCGGGGCGATGCGCTGCGTGAGCCCTTCCAGAGCGACTTTCATCTGCAGCAGCAGCATCGCCGCCACGCTGATGGTCGTCGCAATCCAGAAATTCCCGCGGTATACGAGCGCGCCGACCACGTAGGTGATCAGGCCCGCCATCTCGGAGGTCACGCCCGCCAGTCCGCCGGAGGAGAGCTTGTGCCAGTAGGACGCCAGCAGGAACAGGGCGACCACGACGAAGCCGGCCAGCTGCGCCGCTGGATCGCCGTTCGACAGGAACCCGATCGCATAGGCGATCAGTCCGATCAGCGGGAACGTGCGAACGCCCCCGAAGGCGTACCGCTCGGCTCCGGCTTTGCGCTCTTCCCGTTCCAGGCCGATCAGAAACGCCAGGAACAGTACCAGCAGGAGATTGACGGCGTCAGGCGGCAGCCACTCGTTCAGCACCGCCAGCACCGTGCCGGATCCCATGCGTTGCTTACCACATGACGACGCGCCGCTGCGGCGGCAGATACATCTTGTCGCCTGGCTTGACCGAAAAAGCCTGATAAAACGGGGGCTGGTTCACCAACACCCCGAGCGTGCGGTCCACCGGCGGAGAGTGAGGATCGGACTTGATCAGCTTGATCAGGAAATTGTCGCGGTCCTTCTCGCGCCAGGACTGCGCCCAGCCGATGTAGAAGCGCTGCTCCGCGGTGAAACCGTCGAGCAGCGGCGCCGTCCTTCCCCCCAGCGAGAGCTGATACGCCTTGAAGGCGACGGCCAGCCCCGAGTTGTCGGCGATGTTCTCTCCCAGCGTCAACTCGCCGTTCAGATGGTATCCGGGGACCGGCTCGAACGCGTTGTACTCGGCCACCATCGCCCTGCTCTTGGCGGAGAACGCCTTGCGGTCCTGGTCCGTCCACCAGTTGCGCAGGTTGCCCTTCTCGTCGTACTGAGAACCCTGGTCATCGAACCCGTGGCTGATCTCGTGGCCGATGATGCCTCCGATCCCGCCATAGTTGACGGCGTCGTCGGCCGCGGCGTTGAAGAACGGCGGCTGAAGGATGGCGGCCGGGAAGACGATCTCGTTCCTTTCCGGTTCGTAATAGGCATTGACCGTCTGCGGGGTCATTTCCCATTCGGAACGGTCCACGGGCTGGCCGAGCTTGTCGACGTTGCGGCGGAATTCGAACCGCTGGGCGCGCATCACATTGCCGACCAGGTCGTCGGCCTTCAGCTCGAGCCGGCTGTAATCGCGCCACTTGTCCGGGTAGCCGATCTTGGTCACGATCGCCGCCAGCTTGATCTGTGCGTGACGCCGGGTCTCGGGCCCCATCCAGTCCAGCTGGTCGATGTCCCGCCGAAAAGCCTCCAGCAGGTTTTTGACCAGGGCGTCGGCGCGAGCCTTGCTCGCCGGCGGGAAGTGCCTGTCGACATACAGCTTGCCCAGCGCGTGTCCGATCGATTGATCAACCAGGCTGATGCCGCGCTTCCATCGAGGCCGATTCTCCGGAACACCCTGGACCGCCGTGTGGGAGAAAGCGAAGTTCTCGTCCACATACTGCTTGGACAGGTAGGGCGAGTAGCCCGACAGCAGCCGCCAGCGCAGGTAGCTTTTCCAGACGGGCAGCGGCGTGCGCTCCAGGATCCGGCTGAACCCGCTCACGTAGGTCGGCTGACTGACGATCAGGTAGTCGACTTTTCCTTGCACCCCGGCCGCAACCAGGTAGCGCTTCCAGTCGAAATTCGGCGCCAGCGCGCGCAGCCGGCCGATCTCGACCTTGTTGTACACCTTCACCGGGTCGCGGTTCTGGACCTGAGTCCACTGGACCCTGGCGATCGCCGTCTCGAGCGCCAGTATGTCTTTGGCCTCATCGGCGGCCGCCTTGTCCCCGAGAAGAGAAAGGCTGCGCCCGATGTGAACCTGGTACTGGGCCCGGATCTTTTTCAACTCGGCGTCGTTTTTCAGGTAGTAGTCGCGGTCCGGCATGCCCAGGCCATCCTGCGAGACATCGAACACGTAGCGGGACGAGTCCTTGTTGTCCAGGTGAACGTTCTGGCCCAGCGGCACGGTGACGCCGATTTCCTGCAGATGCGCGATCACGGGCGCCAGTTCGCTCTTGTCTCGAAGGGCCGCGATCTGCTGCAGCTCGCTGTCCAACGGCGTGGTGCCGAGTGCCTCGAGCTTGGCCTCATCCATGAAGCTTCGATACAGGTTGCCGATCTTGCGAGCGTCGCTACCCTCCGGCGCGCTGCTCTCGTTGGCCGCTGCTTCGACGATGTCCCGCAGCTGCGCCAGGGACTCGTCGTAGAGAATGTCGAAAGAGCCGAAACTCGCCTTGTCGGCGGGGATGGCGGTGCTCGCCAGCCACTTGCCGTTGACGAACCGGAAAAAGTCGTCCTGCGGGCGAACGGTCGTGTCGATATATTGCGTCTCGATGCCCGAGGCCGCAGGCGCGCCCGCATCCGGCCCGCCGGTTTGCGCGCATGCAGCGCGCGCTGTCCACACCGCAAGCAGTAAAAGGCAATTGGCCGCACGTCGCCTCATCGCGTTTTCTCCCGCATTGTCAGCGCCCGCCGAACCCGTTGTTCGGCTGCCTTCGCTAGCGATCCCGGATCAGGAAAGGCACCAAGGGGGTGTCCGCCATGGAGAAGACCGAATAGATCGCTCCCGGCGTGGGCAGCGACTCGGCAGTGGCATTCCCCGACATCCCGGGTTGGATCAACAAAAACGTGGTGTTGCTGGCCACTCCCACCCCGAAGTAGGGCGAGGCAGCGCCATAGGCGACCGAGCTGGCGACCTGCAGGCCGTTGTCATACAAGGTCAGTCCGCCGGAAATGTTGACCCCGGCGTTGACCAGGCGCAGGTTCACCTCGCCGGACAGCGGCGCCTGGTTGTTGTCGGTGAACACCGAGACGGCCGGCGTGGCGGCTGCGCCGTACACGAGGACCGTGAAGTCTCCGCCGACGGCGAAAGTCGCGGCCGGAAGGCCCGTGGCGGCCGTGCCGGAAACGCTGATCGAATAGCTCGTCGTGCCTCCCGGAACCAGCGTGTAACGGCCCGGGTTCGGCGAGAACACCGATGTCAGGGCAGTGCCACCCACGGTCGCGGCGACCTGGGAGCTGCCGCTCGTTGGCAACGCCGAGACGAGTCGAACGCGCGCGTTGGTCGCCGGCGCAAAGCGGACCGCCCCGGCCTGGATCAGGAAGACTCCGTTCACGAGGGCGCCGCCGGGAGTGCTGGTCAGCCCCAGCGACTCGATCTGTCCGCTGCCGACCGCAACCGACGAGGCCATGAAGCGCACGTCGTTCGGACTGCCCGTGGCCGTGGCAATGATGTCGAAGCTGCCGGCGGCCAGCGTCGTGCTGACGGTGGCGGCCCCGTTTTGCACATTCTGGAACGTCGGCGAAAGCCCGATGATGCTGGCGCCGGGAGCGACGACGTAAACGTCCAGTGCGCCTGAATCGGGCGACAGGTTGCCCAGGCCGAGCACGCCGAACCCGCTGGGGGGCGCGGTCTCGTTCTCGGTCACGAACGCCGTAAAAATGGCACCGTCGCGGTCGTACGCGAGCAGGCTGTAGGTCTGAGCGCTGGCCACGCCGAACGTCTGCGTCGATGACGCCAGCGATCCGGTTGTGCTGGTCACGGTGATGGTGTAAGTGCCCGGACCGACCGAGGCGTAGCCGCTCGCGCTCAATGCGGGGACGTTCGAAAACTGGGCCGTTCCGTTCAGGTTCACGGTCAGGGCCGCAGCGCTGGTGGCGTTGACGAGCCGCAGGCTGGCGTTGGACGAGTTGTTGCTGCTGCTGCCGCAGGCCGCCAGTATCACGACAAAGGCGATCTGCGCCAGCCTTGTAAGAAATCGGATCAAGGAACCTCCCCTGCTCTCTAACACCGGATTTGCTCAGTCCAGCAGACCGCGCTGGGCGACATCTATTCTAACTTTGAACGTCATCGCGCCCGGTTAACCGGTTTGTACAGGATCGTTACAGTGTGATACGCGTGCCCGCCGGGCGGGCCGGTTCGGCCGGGGCCGAGCCTTTAGAATCGCGCGTTTTCTCTCCTGAACGGCGTGCGCCTCGATGGCCTTGAAATGCGGCATCGTCGGCTTGCCCAATGTCGGCAAGTCGACCCTGTTCAACGCCCTGACCAAGGCCGGCATTGCGGCCGAGAACTATCCGTTCTGCACGATCGAGCCCAACATCGGCGTGGTCGAAGTGCCGGACTCCCGGCTCGCGGGCCTGGCCGGGATCGCCCGGCCCGAGCGCGTGGTGCCGGCCACGGTGGAGTTCGTCGATATCGCGGGGTTGGTGGCGGGTGCCAGCAAGGGAGAAGGGCTGGGCAACCAGTTCCTGGCGAACATCCGCGAATGCGACGCGATCGCGCACATCGTGCGCTGCTTTGAGCACCCGGACATCGTGCACGTAGCCGGCCGGATCGATCCGGTCGGCGACATCGAGGTCGTCAACACCGAGCTGGCGCTGGCCGATCTGCAGACCCTGGAAAAGCAGCTCGGCCGCTATTCGAAGGTGGCGCGCACCGGCGCCGCCGGCGAGGAGAAGAAGGAGGCCATGCGGCTGGTGGCGGCGCTGGAAAAAATCCAGCCGGCGCTGGACCAGGCCCGACCGGCCCGCTCGGTCGTGCTGTCGGCCGAGGAGCGCGCGACGCTCAAGCCGCTGTTTCTGCTGACGATGAAGCCGACGATGTACGTGGCCAACGTCGACGAGCACGGCTTCAGCGGCAACGCGCTGCTGAGCGCGGTACAGGCCTTTGCGGCGCGCGAGTCGGCCCCGGTCGTGCCCGTTTGCGCGAAGATCGAGGCGGAGATCGCCGACCTGCCCGGCGAGGACAAGGCGCTGTTCCTGCAGGACATGGGGATGCAGGAGCCCGGGCTGGCGCGCGTGATCCGCGCCGGCTACGCGCTGCTCGGGTTGCACACCTTTTTCACGGCCGGCCCGAAGGAGGTGCGGGCCTGGACCATCGCGGCCGGCACCACCGCGCCCCAGGCAGCGGGCGTGATCCATACCGATTTCGAGCGAGGATTCATTCGCGCCGAAGTGATCTCGTTTGACGATTTCGTCGCGTACCGAGGCGAGAGCGGCGCCAAGGAAGCCGGGCGGATGCGCCTCGAGGGCAAGGACTACGTGGTGCTCGACGGCGACGTCGTGCACTTCCGGTTCAACGTCTGAGGGCTCGGGTCCGGCGACAGGCGCCAACCATGCAGGCGCACAAGCTCAGGGTCGGCCAGCCGATCACGCCCGAGCAGTTCGAGCAGCTGACCGACGAGCAGCTGGCGCGCCTCGTTCCGCGAGCGCTGCGCGAGTTTTTCCCCGGCAAAGACTTCTGCGCCGACGGCTTCTTCTACCTTCACGACGGCACGGCGTGGTCGTTCTTCAAGGGCGGGTTTCTCGACGAATGAGGCCGCGCCTCCGGTACGATGGCGACGTCGTGCACCCAAGTGGTCCCATGTTGAAGAAAGTCCTGATCGGAATCGCAGCGCTGTTCCTGCTGGTGGTGGTCGTGCTGGCGGCGATCCTGGCCACCTTCGACGTGAACCGTTACCAGCCCCGGATCGAACAGGCCGTCCACGACAAGCTGGATCGCACGCTGAAGTTCGACGGCAAGCTGTCGCTGTCGGTGTTTCCGACGATCGCGGTGGCGCTTCCGCGCACGACGCTGAGCGAACATGGCTCGGAGGCGCCGTTTGTGAGCCTGGAAAGCGCGCGCGTGTCGCTGGCGTTGCTGCCGCTGCTGTCGGGACGGATCCAGGCCGGCCGGGCGTCCCTGTACGGGCTGCGCGCGACGCTCGTAAAGCGCGCCGATGGCATGACCAATGTGGACGACCTGACCGGCGGTCCGCAGCCGAAAACGACCGCTCCCCAGGCGCCATCGGGGGGAGCCGTCGTGCCCGCTGCGCAATTGGAGCTGGGTGGAATCGAGCTGGTCGACGCGCAGGTGGTCTACCGGGACGAGCGCTCCCACAACACGGTGACGGTGTCGAAGCTGAACCTCAGAACCGGGCGCGTGGCCGCGCGAGCCAGCACACCGGTCGATTTTTCCGCGTCGATCAGCGCGACCGAGCCGCCGTCCAACGTCGACCTTTCGCTCAAAGCGACCGCCGATATCGACCAGATCGATCGCGCCTTCGCCGTCCGCGAGCTCGATGCCCACGTGCGCGGGCGCTCGGGTGCGGATCAGTTCGACGTCGCGCTGGCGGTGCCGAAGATCTCCCTCGGGCCGGCGAGCGTGACGGCACAACGCGTGAAACTGGTGGCCGCGGTGACCGGAGGCCATCCGGTGCGAGCCGAACTGGCGCTGGAAGACATCGCCAGCGCCGGCGACAAGCTCTCGATCGGCAAGATCGACGCACAGGTCGACCTGGAGTCGGCCGCGCTGCCCCAGAGATCGCTGAAAGTGAAACTGGATGGCTCGCTCAGCGCGGATTCGCACGCGCAGGACATCGCGGCCCGGCTCGGCGCGCATTTCGACGAGACCAACGCCAAGGCCCGGGTGGAGGTGCACGGTTTTTCGGCGCCGCGGATTGCATTCGATGCCGACGTGGACCGG
>Ga0210401_10000498_pt1 | contig 47808 bp, 37 predicted proteins | sample IncBWH32MmetaG_FD_150866 | JGI IMG/M metagenome (GOLD analysis project Ga0210401, IMG submission 150866) | Forest soil microbial communities from Barre Woods Harvard Forest LTER site, Petersham, Massachusetts, United States - Inc-BW-H-32-M | ecosystem: Environmental > Terrestrial > Soil >...
ATGGTGCTAATGAACGTAAGGTACAACAACAGGCAACTACAACTACACTTGTAACATCTGCAAGCACATTGATTAACTCACCAAACCCTTTTAAAGAAAGCACAACGGTAAAAGCAGTCATAGTTGAGAAAACACAAAATGCGTTTGTTGTTATTACTGATATGGTTGGTAATGAGGTTGCCCGCTACCCTGTACAACAAGGTGAAAACAACATTAACGTAAATGCAGGTGGTTTAAACCAAGCTGTTATGTTCTGCACTCTTGTAGTTGATGGTGTAAAAATCAAAACCAATAAAATGGTGTTGATTAAATAAATTCTGTTTTTTTGTTTGATTGCTAAAAGCCGTTCCCCAAAGGAGCGGCTTTTTAGTTTAAATCGGCATAATAAACAGCATAAATTTATTTCAGGACGATACAGTAGTAATTAAGAAGTAGTTGAAATAACATTGAAAAAGATTGAAATTAATTGACTTTATTTGTTTTTCAACACAAATAATCAGTTTAAAAGAGATGTCAGCTATACAAACCAAAGAAAAAAAGAAAGAAGAAGATTTTATTCAATTTAATATGCGTCGGCATGACTTATGGAAGTATTTTATATATACGAATAAACTCGAAAAAATATTCAAGCAAGAGAACCTTATAGGAGCAAAAAGCATTTATACTAAATTACTGGCTCTTTTTATTCCAAAAGAAGATGACGAAGATGAGCGTTACAATGAAAAATGTTTTGAATTGAGCAGTAAGGTAATCCCACATTTTATAAAAGATAAAGCATATAATTTTGAAGTAAAAAAACGAGTAAAAAATGAAGCGTATAAAAAAGATTTTGGTTACGTAGATGTTGATACGGGCAAAGGAACGCCAAAAACCATTATACGAACATATAGCGCTCAACAAATGATAACTGAAGCTATAAGTTTTGTAGTTCATTCTGTGCTTAGTAAAGAAGTCAAAGAGGGAAAAAAAGATAAAAAAGAAGAAGTAATACGGGCCTGTTACAAAAGTATTGTAGGTTACATTGCAAAAGAAAAAGAGCTTCCAGAAATTATTTCACACTATAAAGCTACCGTTATATCAGGTTATGTTGCAATAGAATGTGGTTTTACATTGTCTGCCGATTTAAAACCTATCAATATAAAAGAAGCACCGCCGACAAATGAGCAGATTTATAATGCCTTAAAATACTTTACCGACCCCTTGAACCCCGCAAACACAAAGAAGAAACACAAGTAAAGTAATTTGTTTCGCTTTAAAAGCAATTTTCATTCCGATAAAAATTACATTCCTGATTGCTTTCTAACTGCTTACTTTTCAATAAGTAATCTTACCCGTTCGGCACAAGTACTTAAAAATCATGCTGAAATTTACGTACTTAAATTTTGGTTGGATTTTTAAGTACATAAAAATTCCGTCTTTATTTCTGTACCAAGACTTTTTCATTTGCCTTTCCTTTGTTGCCGAATTAGCAGGGTAAATGCTTCATTCGGTAAACAATCATAGATAACAATATGAGTTTATTAGTTGAGTGTTTTAACCCTGCTTTAAAACACACAAAATGACAAAGCTAATAGTAACCACATCGGACGAATTAGAAAACCTGATTCAAAATTCGGTTCGCAAAGCAATGAGCGAACAGGCAGGAAAAACAGAAACACCCAAAACCGAGTTTTTAAATTTAAAAGAAGCCGCCCAATATTTAAACTTGGCTAACCAAACCATTTACGGTTTAACTTCTAAAAATGAAATTCCATTTTTAAAACGAGGCAAGAAACTCTATTTTAAAAAATCCGAGCTGGAAAACTGGATTAATGAGGGTAAACGTAAGTCTGTTGCGGAACTAAAAAAAGAACTGGAGGGGTAAATCATGGCAAACTTAAATGTAAACGAGGGTTTACCCGATAATTCGGGCGATTTAAAATTTAAAAAACATTTAGTTTCTTGTTTTAAATCCGTAACCGATAAAATACCGGTAAACCAACCAATTTTGAACATTTTAAATCAAATTAAAAGCGAAGATTTAAAATTAAAAGTAGAGAAACTGCGGTCAATCCCCACCAAACCTGAAAAGGAGCTTTTAAAAAAGCAATTACCCTGTATAACGGTATCGGGTGTTTTTAAAAACGGACACGCCGCCAAAGATTTAAAAAAGCATAGCGGTTTAATTCAAATTGATTTTGATGCGGTTTTAAATTTAAAAGATTTAAAAGAAAAAATCTGTGGGGATATTTATACGTATGCTTGTTTTATAAGTCCGTCGGGAACAGGAATAAAAGCAATCGTAAAAATTGTGCCTGAGTTTCACCTAGAAAGTTTTGAAGCTCTCGCAGCATACTATGCCGTAAAATACGGTGCGATTATGGATGCTAAATGTAAAGATGTGGGGCGTTTAATGTATCTGAGTTATGATGAAAACCTTTTTATAAATGAAAATGCTATGGTATTTGACGTAATAAAAAATAATGTAGAGCAGGCAATCAGCCAACTAGAAAACACACAAACCGACCTTACCGCCAATTATGATAACTGGCTAAAGATTGGTTTTGCATTCGCCCAACAATTCGGCGAAGCGGGTCGGGATTATTTTCATCGGGTAAGTAAGATTAACGTAAAATACGAAAGTGAAACTTGTAATAAGCAATACGATAATTGTTTAAAGAGTTCGGGCGATGGTGTTACGATAAAAACATTTTTTCATTTAATCAAAGAAGCAGGGTTAACAAATTCAAACAATAATCAAAATGTCAAGTTAAACGTAAAACAAAATGTAAAACAAAACGTCAACTTGGGCTTACCCATTGCAAATAATACCAATACAAGCGATAAGCCAATAAATGAAACTTCTAAAATCTATATTGTAGAAGAATATTTAAAAGAGCAATACGATTTACGCTATAATGAAGTTACGGCAGAGATAGAATGCAAAAATGAAGATGACAAGTTTGAACCAATAAATGAAAATAGGATTTACATTGATTTACGCAGAAATAATATAAGCATTTCACAATCCGATTTGGCTGCCCTGCTTCGGGCAGGAAGATTGCCTGTTTTTAATCCCTTTAAAGACTACTTCAGTAATTTACCTAAATGGGATGGAACAACTGACCATATCGCCAAGCTATGTACCTATATTACAGCCAAAGACCAAAACAGGTTTAACACACAATTAAAAAAAATGTTGGTGCGTTGTATCGCTTGCGGCTTTGGTATTGCATTTAATAAACACGCTTTTGTATTAACTGGTCTGCAAAATGGGGGTAAGTCAAGTTTATGCAGGTGGCTTTGCCCTGATACCTTAAAAGACTACTATACTGAAAATCTAAGTGCCGATAATAAAGACAACTTAACAAGTCTTTGCCAAAACTTCATTATTAATTTAGATGAACTGGCGGCACTGAGCAAGATGGATTTAAACGTACTAAAGAGTATGTTAAGCAGGGATTATGTAAAAGTACGATTGCCTTATGACAGAAAAGCAAGCGTACATAAACGCAGGGCAAGTTTTTTTGGCTCGACTAACAAAGATGAATTTTTAAATGATGAAACAGGTTCAGTTAGATGGCTTTGCCATGAGATTTTAGCACTTGACTGGAACTATATGAAAGACTTAAATATAGATTTGATTTGGGCGCAAGCTTTTGCACTTTTTAATTCGAGTTTTAAATATGCGTTAAGCGCCGCAGAAATAGAAGAAAACGAAAATGCCAACGCAAAGCATCAATTGAGAAGTCCCGAACTGGAATATTTAACGGCTCATTTTATACCATCTGCTAAAGGGCAACCATTAACCGAAGCCATGACAGCTACCTCTATTATAAACCGACTAAGAGAAGCTAATTTAACTTCTATGAACTTAAATGTAACCAATATGGGTAAGGCATTAAAAATGGCAGGCTATAAACAAACAACAGAAAGAGTGGGAGAAAACAAAATACCGACCAAATTATATTTTTTACGTTTTTATCCTACTACACTTACTACAAGTGTCTGAAAGACTTGTAAATACTAATGTAGTAAGTGTAGTAAGAACTGAAAAAAGAACCTACTACAAGTTACTACACATACTATATAGGTCTTGCAGCCATTTTTGTAGTAAGTAGTAAGTGTAGTAGGCACAAAACAACATTTTATAAAAACAAAACACACACAAACTTATTTGGTAATAATTTGACCATTATTGGTAACTATTTGACTTTTTACAAATGGCTTTTTTTGTAAATCATAAATCCTAAAAGTGAATAATTAAATAGTATACTACATGAAAATTTAAAACAGGGTTTAAACTCCTTCTTTAAATTTTAAAAAAGAGTAGTTAATTTAAGAGATTGCTCTTTTTATTTAAAAAAAAGTAATCGAAATTTTAAAGTTTTAAATTAATAACTTGTAGTTGTATCTGTTTTAATATTTAAAGCCATCAACTTTTAAAAAATTAAAACTTTGTGTAGAGATGCTTTAGATTGTTTTTTTTTAAAATTTAATACTTTGCAGAATTTACAAGGCTTGTAGGGAATTAAATTTAAAAAAATTAGCCAAAAATTTAAAAGAAACTTTTAAATTTTTAAAAAATGTCGCCAATATTTTAAAGAATTAGGTTTTAAAATCTTTAAATAGCTGCTCTTTAAATTTTATAAACCCACTTTTAAATTTCTTTTTTTAAAGAAAATAGTTTTTAAATTTTTAAAGACATTAATAATTTTTAAAACTGAATATCTTTAAATTTAAAGAATGGGTTTACATACTGTTTTTTAAATCTTGCTTCGTGATTTAAAAATTTAAAGACAGGGCAAATTTAAAATGGCAATCAGAAATTGAAAGCAACACAATAAAGAGGATAAAACAGTTGAGAAATTAATAATGATGTTTATTAAGCAAAGGGAAAATTGCTGTATCTATTTTATGTATATCATTTCTTATTTCAAGTAACTTAATATGTATATATTGATTGTTTAAACTATGTTTAAACCAATATAAACAAAAAAGCCTCTCAATTTCTTGAAAGGCTTATTGGCACTTGTGTCGGGGTGGTGTGATTCGAACACACGACCTCCTGCTCCCAAAGCAGGCGCGATAACCGGGCTACGCTACACCCCGAACTGGTTATCTTATCAATGTTTTTGTGTTAAAGAACTTTAAATAGGGCTGCAAAAATACTATTTTTATTGATTTGAACAAATAATTTGTAAAAATCTCCTGCAATAAGTAGGTAAAATCCACGTTAATTGTTATATTTTTGTGTATTGTAAATAACGGGTTGAAGTATATACTAACATATATAGTGATTTTCTCTTGCCTTTTCTCAAAGGCTCAAAATATTACGTCCCCGCAAATTCGCTGTGTCGATATTTTACCTACGGGCAGCATCACAGTTACCTGGCAGCTTCCAACGGGTCCACAGTCGCAATTTTTAAGTTATGCAATTTACACCTCACCGGTTCTAACTAGCACCAACTATACGCAACAAGCAATTATTCCTTCATATAACACCAACAGTTTTACTATTAACATTGCTAATGCAAACACCCAGCCCTATTTTATTTATATACAAACAATTAACACCGCAAGCGTTACATTACCCGCTTTAGATACTATTAAAACCCTTTATTTATCGCCTGTAATTAGCGGTCCCGTGGCCCAACTTATTTGGCAAAACTTTGCTAACCCAATGCCGCCGGGCGAGGGGGCAAGCTATACTGTTTTAAGGGAACACCCAATAGGCACCTGGACAATTATTGGCACCGTGCCCATGAACCCAAATTATACGGGCAATTATACTTTTAACGATACCATCAGCATTTGCAACGATACCCTAAGCTATCGTGTCGAGCTTTTTGATAGTGTGCTGCATTGTACCTCAATTTCTAATGTACGTGGCGGGCATTTTCAAGATAAAAATAAACCATCCACACCCTATGTCGATTCAGTAAGCGTTTTAAACACCGCGCCTCCTCAGGTGCTCATGGGCATTAGCCCCGCCTACTCACAAGATGTAAAATGCTTTATGATTTATCAGTACAGTAACAGCACCTACATCCTTCTCGATTCTATATGTAATTACAACCATAATGCATTATATGCTACCACAGCCTTAAACCCCAACCAGGGTCCCATTAGTATATCAAGCATTTCGCAAGATAGTTGTGCGCTCGAGCAAAGTGTTTTCCCCAGTAACCTGCAACAAACCATATACACTCATGCCTCTTACGATTTCTGTAAAAAAAGAGCCTTAATTAATTGGACGGCCTATCAAAATATGACCACCGGCGTTAAATATTACGAAGTTTATTATTCCGTTAATGGTAATCCACCCCAACACTTAGGCGATACTATAGCAACAACTTTTTATCAAAATAATTTAGCGCCGGGCACCACATATTGTTATTATGTCAGAGCGCACTCAAACGGTAAAACAAAGGCCGGTAAAGATACCGCCTCTTCTACCTCCAATATATTTTGCATAACCACATCAAACCCGCCTTTGCCCACATTAGCTTATTTAAGCAACGTTTCAGTTAACGCGCAGCAAACAATCGATATTAGTTGGTATGTAAAAAATACCGACCCTGTTGGTGGTTTTAATCTGTATCGTTCTACAAATAAATATGGTACATACAGTCTCATTCAAAGCTTGGCGTTTACGCGCGGCAATAGCAATTATTCCTATACCGATAATGATGTAAACGCTAATAGCACCCAATATTTTTATTACGTAGTAGTTTTAGATAGCGTTTGTCACCTGCCAGCCTTACAAACCGATACATCAAACAGCATGGTTTTAACCGCTATTGCCACAGCTAATTTAACTGCCACCTTAAATTGGAATAATTACGCCAAGTATGCGGGCAATGTTTCGGGCTACAATATTTACCGTAGTGTCGATGGTGTTTTTAGTGGTGGCCCGGTAGGCTCTGTAGGCGCAGGCACCACTGTTTTTGTAGATGATTTATCTCCTTATGCCGATAAAGAAGGCATGTTTGTTTATTATGTTGAAGCCGTTGAAGGCACTGGCGATTCGTATGGCTTTGCCGAAAAAAGCACCAGCAATTACGATACGGTTTATATCGATGCCAACCTATATATACCAAATGCGTTTGTTACCTATGGCAAAAACAAAGTATTTTTACCCATTGGTTCTTTTGTTGATGATGCCGATTATAAACTAAGCATCTACGACCGTTGGGGAGCAAAAATTTACGAAACCGACAATGTAGACACAGGCTGGGATGGCACGGGGCACCCCGAAGGTGTTTATGCCTATACCGTACAATATAAAACCTCTGTTGGCGAGTATCGGCAGCGCAAAGGCACAGTCACTTTAATCAGATAAATAATATCATATTTGTAAAAAAAATCAATTTATGTACACAGGCAATTTAATTTTTTTAGTTCTCGTTCTTTTATCGTGGGTAGGTTTATATAAATGTTTTCAAAAAACAAACATCGCTGCATGGAAAGCATTTATTCCCGTTTATAATTATTACGAAGCATTCAAACTAGTCGAAAAACCAAAGTGGTGGTTTGTTTTAATGATTGTACCTGGTGTAAACATTATTATGCTTGGTGTGCTTGCTTTTAATTTGGCGCGCTATTTTGGCAAACGCAAAACAACCGATTTAGTATTGGCATCTTTTGTTCCCTATCTGTATATTGTTTATTTAGGTTTCGATAGCAATATAAAATTTGTAGGTGTTGATGATATAAGAGGCAAAGAAATTCCTTTCATTAAAAATTGGGTCGACCCATTAATTTTTGCCGTAGTAGCAGCATCCGTAATTCGTACATTTTTCTTAGAAGCTTTTACCATTCCAACTTCGTCATTAGAAAAATCTTTACTCGTAGGCGATTTTCTTTTTGTTTCTAAATTTAGTTACGGTGCCAAAGTACCGCAAACACCTTTAGCGTTTCCCTTTGCGCATCACACCATGCCTTTTACAACAGGTACCAAATCATATTTAGAGTGGATAAAATTACCGCATTGGCGCCTGCCGGGTTTAGGCACACCTAAAAATAACGACATCGTTGTTTTTAATTACCCCGACGGAGATACCGTAGCCGTTGGCGCGCAAAGTACCAGTTATTACAATTTAGTGCGTGAGTATGGTTATCGGGCTATGCAAGATCCTAATTTTGCACCTGCTTATAACGGAAATAAACCTGTTGGAAAAATTATTGCTCGCCCTATTGATAAACGCGAGTTTTATGTAAAGCGTTGCGTGGCAATTGGTGGCGATAAATTGCAAATTAAAGACGGACAAGTTTACATCAATGATAAAATTTCGCCAACACCTCCGCATGCGCAGCATTTTTATACTGTAGAGGTTAAAGGACAAGTGGCTGATGGTATCCTAAGTTCTTATTTCGGGTCGTATGATTTTAATAACAACTCTTATTCAATGAATAACGCGGCACTTGATAAATATGATATTTATGTAGATGAATCGGGACTTGTGGATATAAAACAAGATACATTAATCTTCAGGTTCAATATGCCGGTTGATGTAATGCAAACAATAAAAAATTTCTCGGGGGTTGTTTCTGTAACTATCAAAAATGATTCTGCTGGTTATTACGATAAGCAAATTTTTCCACACAATCCTCGTTACCCTTGGAACAATGATAACTTTGGCCCAATAACCCTTCCTAAAAAAGATGCTACCATACATGTAGATGCTTCAAATATTTGTTTGTATGATAGAGTCATACAAGTGTACGATGGAAATAAACTCGAAGTTAAAAACGGAAAAATTTTCATCAACGATAAGGAAACTGATACATATACTTTCAAACAAGATTATTATTTTATGATGGGTGATAACCGTCATAACTCTGCCGACTCACGTTCATGGGGCTTTGTGCCTTACGACCACGTAGTGGGTAAACCATTGTTTATTTGGTTCAGCATGAAAGATGCCGATAAAAATCCGGTATCGGGTAAAGGCATTGTATCGTCTTTATTTAAAAATTCTAAAGAAGGCAAATATCGTTGGAACCGTTTCTTCACTTACGTAACCGATGATGGCATTTCTAAATCATACTTCCCGTATTTTGTAGGCATCGTTATTATTTGGGTTGGTTATAGCCAATACCGAAAGAGAAAAGATAAAAAATCAGCCGCGTAAATCTTCATGCCCATACTAAAACGATATAGCCTGAAAACGTTTCTGGTATCTGTACTAACGGGTGTGATTGTTTTTTTAGGCTGTAAGTTTTATCTTATCGATATAGCGCATGTCAACTCACTATCTATGTCGCAAATTGGCGGACAAAGCAAGTGGGTGTTTATTCGTCCTTATACTTTTTTATCTTCCGAAATTAAACGAAACGATGTTGTTCAGCTTGCTGTTCCGGCCCTTAATGATTCTTCCCAAAAACCAGATTTGTTTTTTAAACGCGTAGTAGCTTTGCCGCACGATACGGTAAGTGTAAACGAATCTATCATTTTTGTAAACGGAAAAAAATTGGATATAAATAATGACTTACGGCACAACTACATCATTAAATTTAACCGACAAAAAGATACATCGCTGTTTGCCGAAGAAACCATTAACGAAAAATATTTGGTTGACGATAGTTGCGTGTATATAGTTACACTTACCAATGCTAAGTTTTTCGAATTAAAAGGCAAAGGTGTTTCTATTAAAGAGAATGCCGAAGATTCTGGTTTGTACGATGAAAGCATTTTTCCGCAACAACCAAAAATAAAATGGAACAAAGATTTTTTTGGTCCGTTATATATTCCCAAAAAAAATGACACCCTGCGTTTAGATAGCATAAACATAGCCCTCTATACAAAACTAATTTCTGTCTTCGAAAAAAACGAATTAGAAATTAAAGGCGATACCATTTTAATAAATCATCAGCCCGCAACTTATTACGTAGCCAAACAAAATTATTATTTTGTCATCGGTGATAACTTCGATAACTCCATCGACTCTCGTTATTGGGGTTTCATCCCGCAAAGCGCCATCCGCTCAAAACTGATAAAGTAATTCTACCTTATCACAGTAACAAAACCCTTCAAAGTTTTATTTTGTTTTTCGTTATTGCAATTAATAATGTAGTTAAGAGTATAAAAATAAGTTCCGTCGTCTTCGGTGGGTTTCCAAATACAAGTTGGGTTAGTGCTTTCAAAAACTTTAACACCCCAGCGGTTATATATTTCTAATTGCAAGCTTGAGAATTGAAACTTACCAAAATCAATAAAATCATTTATGTTATCATTGTTAGGTGTAACAATATTTGGTAACACAAAATCAAACGCACTATTAACGTTTACTGTTACGGTTGCAATGTTACTACAAGTACTTGTAGTTCCTATTACAGTATAGGTTGTACTTAGTGTTGGTTTTAAAAACAAGTTGGCAGTTGTATCTCCTGTACTCCAAATATAATTACTTGCGCCACTTGCTGTAAGTATGGTGTTATCACCAACGCAAATGTTATTATTGCCACTAATATTAAGCGATGGGGTTGGCGTTACATTTACTGTGCTAATTGCTTTGCTTATGCAGCCATCAGTAGAACCTGTAATCGTATAATTAGTTGTAGCAACCGGACTAACAATTATAGTGTTTGTATCTGCTCCCGTACTCCATGTATAATTAGTAGCGTTACTTGCGGTTAAATTTGTTGTTGCCCCTGCGCATATTGTAGCAGAACTTGCTGTTGCCACAACCGGAAAACTAACTTTACGTATTCTGTAGTTATCAAAGTCAGCAATATATAAATTGCACATACTTGCATCAAGGGTTATTGCATCAGCGCCATATAATTTCGCAGCGGTGGCTTGCCCTCCGTCTCCACTATAACCAAATGTTCCATTCCCGGCAATGGTTGTTATAGTACCGACTGTATTTACTTTACGAATACGGTTATCAAACCAATCGGCTATATATAAATTACCCGAAGCGTCAAATGCCATTCCATTTGGTACATTTAATTTTGCGACAGTGGCTTGCCCTCCATCTCCACTATAACCAGCAGTGCCATTACCGGCTATCGTTGTTATAATGCCTGTAGAATTTACTTTACGTACGCGATGATTATATCCATCGGATATGTATAAATTACCGATGGCATCAAAAACCACATCAAACGGATAACGTAACGCTGCAGCAGTAGCTTGCCCACCATCGCCATTAAAACCAACTGTTCCGTTACCTGCTATGGTGCTTATTATACCTGCTGTATTTACTTTGCGTATGCGTGAGTTAGTAAAATCAGCTATGTACAAATTACCGGATGTATCAAAAGTTATTCCAAACGGGTTAATGGTAGCTGCCGTTGCTTGCCCTCCATCTCCTAAAGCGCCAGCGCCACCACCGGCTACGGTTGTTATAATGCCTGCTGTATTTACTTTGCGTACACGCCCGGTATATTGATCGGTGATGCTGATATATAGATTACCGACTGCATCAAAAGTAATTGCTTGTGGTGAATTTAATTGAGCATTGGTAGCTTGTCCACCGTCTCCACTAAAACCAACCATTCCGTTACCCGCTATGGTGCTTATTATGCCTGCAGTATTTATTTTACGTATTACATTATTAATTTCATCGGCAAAATATAAATTACCTGCCGCATCAAATTCTAATTGCGTAGGGCTGGATAATTCGGCAGCCGTGGCTTGCCCACCATCTCCGGTATAAGCATTTGTTCCATTTCCGGCAACGGTAGTTATAATCTGAGCTTTTAGTAAACTCAAAGTAAAAAAGCAAATTATAAAAAGTAATCTTGTACCCATTGCTTTATCTTATTACTGTAATAAAACCCTTTAAGATTTTATTTTGTTTTTCGTTATTACAATTAATAATGTAGTTAAGGGTATAAAAATAAGTTCCGTCGTCTTCGGTAGGTTTCCAAACACAAGTAGGGTTATTGCTTTCAAAAACTTTAGTACCCCAGCGGTTATATATTTCTAATTGCAAGCTTGAGAATTGAAATTTACCAAAATCAATAAAATCATTAACCCCATCATTATTTGGGGTTACAATATTTGGTAACACAAAATCAAACGCGCTATTAATGTTTACTGTTACGGTTGCAATACTACTACATGTACCAATGGTTCCTATGGTGGTATAAGTAGTGGTAATTACTGGCTTTAAAAACAAGCTGGCAGTTGTATCCCCTGTACTCCAAACGTAATTGCTTGCTCCGCTTGCTACAAGTGTAGTGTTATCACCAATGCAAATGTTACTATTGCCACTAATACTAAGTGATGGACTTGGCTTTACATTTATTGTAATAACTGCTTTACTTACACAACTATTATTAATGCCGGTTATTGTGTAACTAGTTGTTGTTGCCGGACTTACAACCAGACTATCAATGGCTGCCCCTGTATTCCATATGTAGTTTGTAGCATTACTTGCTTTTAAGGTTGTTGTTGCTCCTGCACATATAGTATCAGCACTTGCTTTTGCCACAACCGAAAAACTAACTTTACGTATTCTGTTATTGCTTAAATCAGCAATATATAAATTGCAAGCACTGGCATCAATGGCTACTCCATTAGGATTACGTAATTCTGCATTTGTTGCTATTCCTCCATCCCCACTAAAACCTCCTGTTCCATTTCCGGCTATAGTACTTATAATTCCTGTGGGGTTAATCATTCGTACACGTTCATTGCCATAATCGGCAAAATACAAATTACCTACATAATCAATCGCTATACTCCATGGATGACTAATTTCTGCATTTATAGCAAGCCCCCCATCTCCGCTAAAAATTCCAATTCCATTTCCGGCAATAGTATTTACAATTCCGGCTGTATTTATCATCCGTATTCTGCTATTGCTAAAATCAGCTATATAAATATTTCCTGTAACGCCAACCGTAACCCCTGCGTCGTAAAATTGCGCGGCAGTGGCAGGTCCTCCATCTCCACTAAAACCCTGAACACCAGTTCCGGCAATAGTTGTTATAATGCCTAAGCTATTTATTTTGCGAATACAATTATTTCCAACATCGGCTATGTATATATTTCCAAATGCATCTAAAGCAATTTCTTCGGGAAGCTTTATTTTTGCGGCAGTAGCTTGCCCTCCATCTCCACTATATCCTGCCGCTCCCGTTCCTGCTATGGTTGTTATAATTCCTAAGGTGCTCACTTTACGTATACGATTATTATCTGTATCAACTATATACATATTTCCGGTTGCATCAAAGGCAACTTGTTCAGGATGATTTAATTTAGCAACTGAAGCTTGCCCACTGTCTCCACTAAACCCTGCTGCTCCTGTTCCTGCTATAGTTGTTATAATGCCTAAGCTGTTTACTTTACGTATTCGGCTATTATAATAATCGGCAATATAAATATTGCCTAAAGCATCCAAAGCTACTTCCGATGGGGTTTTTAATTCTGCGGCTGTGGCTTGCCCACCATCTCCGGCATAACTCCATGTTCCATTTCCGGCAACGGTAGTTATAATCTGAGCTTTTAAAAAACCCAACTGTAATAAACAAACTATAAAAAATAACCTTGTTTTCAAATACTGTATCTTATGTTATACAAACTTAAGTAATAAGGTCTAAAAAAGGCAATCGACTTTTTAAGCGGTCGTTTTTAACAAAAATTCGGTCAGGTTTTCCTCACATCCTAATCCCAATAACAAGTATATCATCAACTTGTTCAGTATTAGCTTTCCATTTTTCTATGGTATCGTCTAAGGTCTTTTCCTGTTCGCTTATATCTTTACTGCTTAGCTGCACCAGCAATTCATAAAACTTTTTCACCATAAACTTTTTCCCTTTATCGCCGCCAAATTGGTCGGCGTAACCATCGGTAAAAAAATAAAACATATCACCATGTTGATAATCTAATTCATGGTTGGTAAATTTTGTTCTTTCCTGCTGCATGTTCCCAATCGGAAATTTATCAGCCTTTATTTCTGTCAGCTTTCCATCACGCACCAAACATAAAGCACGGTAAGCCCCTGCGTATTCTAATTTTTTATGTTTAAAATCAAAACTAACAAGTGCAACGTCCATGCCATCTTTAGTGTTCGAGCGTTTGTCATCTTGTTTTAAAATATTGATTACTCCCTGGTGCAGTAAATCCAAAATCTCCGATGGTTTTTCTACTTTACGTTCGCGTGTAATGTGGTTTAATAAATCGTTGCCAATCATGCTCATTAACGCGCCGGGTACTCCATGCCCCGTACAATCAACAGCAGCAATAATGGCTCGGTTTTCGGTTTTTGTATAATAATAAAAATCGCCGCTTACAATGTCTTTTGGTTTATAAAGTATAAAAGCCTGTTTAAAAACATCAAACACTTCTTCTTTGGGCGCAAGTATAGCGGTTTGTATACGTTTGGCATAATTAATAGAATCAAGTATATCCTTATTTTTTTGCGAAATCAATTGATTAGAAAATTCAATTTGTTTTTTCGATTCTTCTTCTGCAACCATAATTACTTTTATGTAACGCAGTAAAACAATAACCGTAACAACAAATAAAAAAACAGATAGTAATAAATTTTTAATGAGGTTTTTATTTGCCTCTTCAATAAAATTATCAAAACTTTCGTCTACTTCAACAACTCCGGTTACTTCTCCTTTGGCATTAAATATCGGGCTAAAGGCGCTCAGCCAAACGCCAAATTCATCCGTGTATCGATGAATTACATTGCCCGTTCTGTAATCATCCAACAGCTCTTTAGGGTACTCTAAATAAGGGTCGTGTATATAAGGTGTATCTAACGAATTTACTACGTAATAAAACTTGTTTTCTTTTTCATCAAGCACAAGTGTATTTATTTCGGCAACTAAATTGTTTACCTCATATGCCTTGTGTATTGTTTTCCAGATAGAATAATAAATACTGTCTTGCTCATTTCTTTTTAATTCGGCTTTGTTTTTATACTTACCGGCAAGATAAGCGTGATTATCGCCATTAATTTGCATCGATAAGGTTTTGGCAATGGCATGTAATCGTTCAAGGTTTTTATTTTCAGAAACAGTTAAAAAATGAAAATAGATATAAAAAATAAAATACCCCGATAGCAGAAACAATGCAGAAAATACGGTAATAATAATTTTAGTACTGGGTTTTTTCCAATCTACTATTTTAACTTTTAGCATTCCGTGTAAATTAAGCAACCCTTAAATTAAAAATTTATTGGGTTCGTTGTTTAAACAAACCTACATTCTTTAATTCATTTTAAAAAATACAAAACATCATTTTTGTACAAACAAAAACCCCAACAGTGTAACTGTTGGGGTTTCCTTACAAATTAAAATTGTAATTTATTACTTATCAATAACAGTAAGCTTAAATGTTTGTGGTGTGTTGTTTATAGTAGCCCTAATAAAATAAACACCCTTGTTTAATTGCAACTCGCCTAAATTTATTTTTAAGCTTTGATTGCCTTCAGGCATTCGTTGGTTACATAGTGTAGCTACTTTGTTTCCCGTAATGCCATATAGCTCCGCATATATAATAGAGGAGGAGTTATTTGTAAAATCAATATATGCATCATCGCTCGCAGGGTTAGGGTAAACTTTTATATTACCTGTGTTTGCTTTGCTGGCAATAAATATACCTGTAGTGGCACTTGTATCAACATAAATAACTGTCGAGTCTACATGGTAATTATTGTTTACACTATTCGTATCTCCGGGTGCTATAACTACATTGCGCACACTATCCATGCCGTAGTTAGGTATATCTACATAAATTCTATAACTGCCCGTATCAACATGGTTAAACACATACTGTCCGCTATCGTTGCTGGTAGTTCTGGCTGCGCATCCACCACCCGGGTTTCTGCCTAGTTTTACATCTATGCCTTTAAGTGGTGCACCCATCACACTATTATGTCCGTTACCTAAACGTTGCCCAAAACTTGGGTCTTTATATATCGTACCCGATATAGTTCCATGTCCGGTTGGTACGGGTACTTCAATTACTTTAATAGATAAGGTGTCGTTAGCCGCTGTACAAGTGTGGTGTACTAAAACAGTTGCCGAATCCCATTGATAAGCATTTAGTTTTACCGGGTTTGTGTAATATGTACCAACCGATGTTGGGTAGGCAGCACTATCAGCTGTGGCTTTTATGTAATAATTTCCATATAGTAAACTCGGAAATGTAAAGTAACCCGCCGGAGATGCCGTTAACGAATACAGTTGGGTTGTATCAGCCACGCCAACATGATTTGTTTTTTGCTTAAATAAATATACCGTACCATTAGTTATTAAATTTCCATTAGGCTCTTTCACCAAACCCGATAAACTATCTGCTTGGTTTACGTTTACCTGAACTCCGTCAGATGAGTAAGAGTTACATTTGGTACTAGTATCAGTAACCGTTAAAAAACAATATATAGGTGGTATCTGCGATGAACCTCCTGTAGTATTAGTAAATGTAGCCACGGCAGGGTTTCCGGTATAAGTATAACTGGTTGTGCTAGAACAATTCCATGTATATATATAACTTGGTTTTGGGGCAGTCATTGTCACTTTTAGTGTATCGGTTTGCCCTTGGCATATGGTATACAAATTGGCAAACAAAGTATCTATAATAGGAGCTTGATAAATTTGTATAGATTTTGTAATCGAATCTACAAGCGAGGTGGTATCCGAACTGCTATATGCTTTTAACTGTACTGTATGAGAACCAACTTGTAAAAAAGTATAACTATACGGGCTACCTGTGCCACGCAATGTATCATCAATATACCATCTCGAAAAACTAGAGTTAATGGATGTGCTGTAAAACGATACACCATAACCTTTACATGGCCCATACTGTGCTGTATCAACAAAATTAGCTACAGGCAAACCTAATCTGCCTACGTTTCCATTTATAAAACTAGTGTCGGAGCTGTAATTCATACTGCCTGCCGCATATATGTAATTATTAAATAATTCAAAATTTATATACCTGTCGGTATAATTTCCTTCTAAATAAGTGTTACCCGATGAGTGATGCAAACCTTGGTTTTTGCTATACGCAAAAACTGCCGGACTACCACTATTAAGGGCAGCTTGTAACCACAACTTACCCAAAGCCGATTTCATGGTGTTTACTCCCTGGCTCCATCCCATTGTAATCACCGAATCGGCTCCCGCACCCACATATCCTTTCCAGCTTGGTGCATTGCTGCTATCGGTAGTATACCACACAGGCATTTTGCAAGGGGCATATCCCGATATCGATACTAATAAAGTATCTGCATTATGTATCTCAAATTTATTAAAATAGTTTTGGGTCGATGCGGCTAATCCCAAAGTAGGTAATGCTAAATTCATACGTGTTATGGTATCCCATTTAGCACCATCTACTGTACTTACTATGCTCGAAAAAGTGTTGTAGTTAACATCTGTAATAGTAGTACTAACATATAAGCGGTTTTTCCAAACTATGGCATCGTTAATGGCATTAATGCCCGAGTAAGCCGAAAATCTAACTGCATTAACCCAATGCGGGTTGGTAACCGATGATTTGTAAATAGATGCATAAAACGTGTTGTTACCCAGTGTGCTAGGATTTACAAACGCATAAATGCTATCGTTTGTCCCTCCGGGCGAAAACAAAGCCAAAGCACTTAAAGCCGAACCTTGAGGGTCAAGTTTATTTATGCTGGCTGCCGCTGTATCATAATGTATAGTATCGTGTATGGCATAAGTAGTTCCATTAAAACGATATACCTGTGGTGTAACCGGGCTTCCTTTAGATGCCGAACTGATAAACATATAATTATTATTAGCGGCAACACTGCCTAATAAATCGCCGGTATGGGCTATATTATAAAAGCCGGTATCTTCAGCAAAAGTTGTTCCGTTAGCCGATGAAAATATGCGTAAACCATATATATTAGTAGCGTTTTGCACTCCATTTGGGTTAGTAAATCTGCCCATCGAAGGTGCAGTGCTATCGCCACCTACATATAACTTCCCTTTAAATAATTTTATGAAATCAAAATTGGCATTTTTTCTAAAGCCATTGTGGTTAATGGTATCCCATCCATCCTGGGCTTGCAGGCCTAGGCCCGTTAAAAATAAAAAGGCTAGTAAAAGTTTTTTCATGAGGTTAATTTTAGTTTAAAAGCGTGCTAAAGGTAAGGCATTTCATATAAATAGGCTATAAGTTTTTGTTATACACCTATAATTTAACGCGGTTTTCCTCCTTTTCACCTACCGATAATTTATTTTGGCAGAAAAATCGTTAAATTTTTTGATAGGAAACTTGTAAGACAAAAAAAGTTTCCATAGTTTTGCTTCCGATTTATAACAAATGGAAGTAAAAGATAAAATACTCGAAACCTCACTAACCTTATTTTATAAGTATGGCATCAAGGCTATTACTATGGATGATATTGCTAAAGAGATGGGCATTTCTAAAAAAACTATTTATCGTTTTTTTAAAGAAAAGGATGATATCGTAAACCAATTAAGCGAAACTGAGTTGAAAAAAAGCCAGCTTATGATGGAGGAAATGCATAAACAGGCTAACGACCCAATTCACGAAATGATTTTAATTTCCATTCACATTCAAAAAGTGTTTGCCGAAATTAACCCTGTTTTTTTCTACGATTTAAACAAACAATTCTCTAAAGCACTTAACGATTTTAAAAAATTTAAAAGCGAGTGCATCTTTACAAATATTAAACGCAACATCACCGATGGTGTACAACTGGGCTTGTATCGCAGTGATTTAGATATCGATTTTGCAGCTCAGTATCGCGTATTGCAAATGGATATGTTTATGGGGCGGTCCGATTTTGCGTTTGAAAACGTCTCTATGGCAAAAGCACACCAACTTATCATGGATATTTTTATGCATGGCATCTCTACCGTAAAAGGGCACAAACTCATTAATAAATATAAAAACAAACACGAAGAAGAATAAACTATATGAACACTAAAAAAAGCATACTCGTAGCAGTAGCCTTATTATGTATAGGGCAGCTAAAAGTGTACAGTCAGGCAGATACCGCCGTTAAGCAATTTACTTTGCAAGCCGCTATCGACTATGCACTAAAACACAACATGACCTACTTAAATGTAGAGAATGATGCCAAGCTAAATGATTATAAGCGAAAGGAAATTACGGGGCAAGGCATGCCGCAAATAAACGGTGCCGCCGATTTAAGAGATAACGTAGTGCTTCCTACTTCATTATTACCCGGTCAGTTTTTTGGTGCGCCCGCAGGCACTTATGTTCCGGTTAAGTTTGGAGTACAGTATAACGTTACGGCAAGTGCTTCGGTTAATCAATTAATTTTTAACAGCGATTATTTTGTAGCCTTACAAGCATCTAAAGAGTTGGTAAACCTGTCGCAAAAAAATATATTGCGTAGCAAGGTCGAAACTGCACAAAACGTTTCTAAAGCCTATTATGGTGTGCTTATAAATAAAGAGCGCATTAAAATTCTCGATATAAATATCGACCGTGTTAAAACCCTAAAAGATAATGCCACAGCATTAAACCAAAATGGTTTTGCCGAAAAAATTGATGTTGACAGATTAGAAGTAAACTACAATAACCTGGTTACCGATAAAGAAAAAACACTTCGTCTGGTTGAGATAAGTGAGCTTATGTTAAAATTTCAGATGGGTTACGAGTTACGTGCAAGTATTGAACTTACTGATAATTTGAGCAAAATTGAAAATGGAGAAGATGCACAAAACTTAAGTTCCGATAAAATTGACCCAAGCAATCGCCCTGAATATATGGTGTTACAGGCCCAACAACACTTAAACGAGTTAGATTTAAAAAGATACCGTATGTCGTACCTGCCTTCTTTATCTGGTTATGGTTTGATGGCCGAGCAGTTTCAAAAAAGTAATTTAGATTTTAATAAAAACAGTTGGTTTCCGTTTGCATATATAGGCGCAACACTTAATGTACCCATATTTGATGGTCTGCAAAAAAATTGGCGTGTGCAACAGGCAAAAGTTAATTTGCTTAAAACACAAAACAGTTTTACCCAATTAAAACAATCTATCGATTTAGAAGTACAAAGTGCTACCGTAAATTATAAAAACGCTTTGGTGTCTTTACAAACACAAAAAAAGAATATTGCTTTGGCACGTAATGTATATGAGGTAACTAAAAAGAAGTACGAGCAAGGCATTGGTTCAAGTTTAGACATGAACACAACCGAAAACGATTTACACACGTCTGAAACAAATTACTTTAATTCATTGTATGATTTAATCATTGCTAAAATAGATTATCAAAAAGCAACCGGAACATTAATAAAATAAAAACCAGAATTATAAAAAAAACCGATATGAAAAACAAACTTATATACATCTCAATCGCTACATTAATGATGGCTTGTGGCGCGCCCGATAAAAAAGCCGAATTAGAAAAACTGAAAAAACAAAAAATAGAGGTAGAAGGAAAAATTGCTGTTTTAGAAGAAGCTTTAGCAAAGTCTGATACAACAACACATAAAGAAAAATCTATCGAGGTGGTTGCTGCTGCTTTAGTTCCGCAAACATTTAAAACCTATATAGAAATTCAGGGTAGAATAGATGCTGATGAAAACGTGGCCTTATCAAGCGAAGTGCCTGGTACGGTTACTAAAATAAATGTAAAGGTAGGCGATGAGGTTACAAAAGGACAAGTGCTTGCCGAAACCGATGCACGTGCCATGCAGCAACAAATACAAGATTTGCAAACCAATTTAGATTTGGCTAAGCAAGTATACGACCGCCAAAAAAATCTGTGGGATCAAAAAATCGGAACCGAAATTCAGTATCTGCAAGCTAAAACTACTAAAGAGAGTTTAGAAAATAAAATGGGTAGCATGCAGGAGCAAATTCGCATGAGCAAAATTATTTCTCCTATAAACGGCACGGTAGATATGGTAAATATTAAAGTAGGTCAATCGGTTATGCCGGGCTTAAATGCAATTACAGTAATTAATTTCTCTAACCTAAAAGTTAAAGCCGATGTAGCCGAGAGTTATGCTAACCGTGTAAAAACAGGTAACGAGGTGCAGGTGTTGTTTCCTGATACTAAGGATTCTATCAACGCAAAAGTTTCTTACGCGTCACGTGCCATTAGCAGTTTAAGTCGCACATTTAATGTTGAGGTTAATTTAGATAACTCAAAAGAGTATCACCCAAACATGGTAGCTAAACTTCGCATCAACGATTTTCAATCGCCATCACCCGAAATTGTAGTACCGGTAAAATACATTCAGCGTGGTACAGCAAATAATTATGTGTTGGTTGCCGAAAATGGTAAAGCAACTAAAAAAATTATTAAAACAAATCGCGAGTACAATGGTCTTATCGAAGTAGCCGATGGTTTAAAAGCCGGCGATATGCTAATTACCGCAGGCTACGATATTCTTAACGACGGCGACCTTATCACTTTAAAAAATAAATAAAAACATTTATTATGTTAGAAAAATTTAAAGAATTTAAACCATCCAGTTGGGCTATAGACAACAAAATGACTGTCTATCTCATCACCATCTTTATATGCATTGTGGGTGTAATGACTTACAACTCGCTGCCTAAAGAAAACTTCCCTGATATAACCGTGCCAACCATTTACATTAATACGGTTAACGGTGGTAACTCACCAACCAATATCGAAAACACAATTACTAAGCCTATCGAAAAAAAGCTGAAAGCTGTTTCTGGCATTAAAAAGTTTAACAGTACTTCTTTACAAGATGTATCGGTAATTGTTGTTGAGTTTAACACCGATGTAAGTGTTGAAGATGCTAAAGTAAAGGTGAAAGATGCGGTTGATGATGCGCGCTCTGATTTACCACAGGAGCTTACCCAGGAACCCATGATTAAAGAGATTGCTTTCTCCGAAATTCCAATCATGTACATTAACATCGCGGGTAACTACGATTTAAAAGAACTTAAAAAACATGCCGAAGATTTACAGGATAGAATTGAGGGTTTAAAAGAAATCAACGAAGTAAAAATTGTTGGTGCTTTAGATAGAGAGATTCAGATAAATATCGATATGTATAAACTGCAGGCTGCACAACTTACATTAAGCGATGTATCGCGTGCTATTGCTGCCGAAAACTTATCACTAACTGGTGGTAACGTTCCGCTTAATGGCATGAAACCTACACTTTCTATCAAGTCTGAATTTAAAAATCCTAAAGAAATAGAGGACATTGTTGTTACATCGGCATCAGGTGCTAAATTGTTTATTAAAGATTTTGCTGAGGTAAAAGATGGTTTCTTAGAGCAAGAAAGTTACTCAAGCACACATGGTAAAAATGTAATTACACTAAACGTAATTAAACGCTCGGGCGAAAACTTAATAGTAGCTTCTGATAACATTTACAAAGTTATCGATGATATGAAAAAACATTCTTTCCCTAAAGGATTAGATGTTACTGTTAGCGGCGACCAAAGTTCTAAAACCAAAGTTACGTTACATGATTTAATAAACACCATCATCATAGGTTTCATTTTAGTAACCGTGGTGTTAATGTTTTTTATGGGCGTAACCAATGCATTGTTCGTTGCATTATCTGTACCATTATCAATGTTCATTGCATTTTTAATAATGCCAAGCATTGGCTTTACGTTTAACATGATTGTGTTATTCGCATTCTTACTGGCACTCGGTATAGTGGTTGATGATGCCATTGTGGTAATCGAAAACACACATCGTTTATTCGATAACGGTAAACGAGATATTAAAACCGCCGCTAAAATGGCTGCAGGCGAGGTGTTTATGCCTGTGTTATCCGGTACAATCACAACCCTTGCACCATTTATTCCGTTAGCATTTTGGCCTGGCATCATCGGTAAGTTTATGTACTACTTACCCGTTACTTTGATTATTGCATTGTTGGCATCTTTATTTGTTGCCTATATAATCAATCCGGTTTTCGCTGTCGATTTTATGAAATCACACGAAGAAGAATCTAAAGAGCATGGTAAAATCACTAAAAAAGCACGCTTGCAATTAATCATATATGGTATCGTTGCTTTACTTTCTTACGCAAGTGGTAGTTTATTTGCGGGTAACCTGGTTGTATTTTTAGGTTTGTTCTTAATAGTAAACCGTTTGTGGTTATATAAAGTTATTGAGTACTGGCAATTTAAAGCTTGGCCTGCTTTTCAACGTGTGTACACAAATGCCTTAAAATATTCGTTAAGGTCTCCTTGGGTGTCTTTATTTATTGTCTTAGGTATCTTTATTTTCTCTGTAATGTTTTTTGCAGCACGTAGCCCTAAGGTTGTGTTCTTTCCGCAAGGCGACCCAAACAACGTGTATGTATATGTAAAACTTCCAACAGGAACTGACCCTGCTGTAACCAACGCCCTAATGCGTAAGGTAGAACATAAAGTGTATTCGGTTGTTGGCGAAAGTAACGACATTGTTGAGTCTATCATCACTAACGTAACCATTGGTACAACCGACCCACGCGATGGCGACCAAAACAAATATCCTAACCGTGGTAAAATTGCCATCAACTTTGTTGAGTTCGAAAAACGTCATGGCATTGCTACAAATGATTACTTGAAAAAGTTGCAAGACATCAAATGGGATTTACCCGGTGTAGATATCACCGTTAATAAAGAACAAGCCGGCCCCCCAACTGCTAAACCAATTAGTATCGAAGTTTCCGGTGATGATTTTGATGATTTAGTAAGTAATGCTACTATGTTTAAAAAGTTTATCGATTCATCAAAAGTGCAAGGCATGGAAAGTTTAAAATCCGATTTTGAAAGCAACAAACCAGAAATTGTTTTTGATATCGATCGTGAACGTGCTAACCGCGAAGGACTTTCTACTTACAGTTTAGCTACCGAAATTCGTGGTGCGGTGTATGGTATCGAGGCTTCTAAATTCCGCGATGTTGATGACGAGTATCCAATTCAGTTACGTTACAAATTCGATCAGCGTATCGATATAGAAGCGCTTCGTAACTTAAAAATTACCTATCGCGATATGAACATGGGCGGACAGGTTCGTTCAGTGCCACTATCATCGGTTTGTAACATTCGTTACGATTATACTTTTGCAGGCATTAAACGTAAAAACAACAAACGTGTTATCACTTTATCATCTGATGTAAAAGAAGGCTTTAACGCAAACGAAGTAGTAGCTAAATTACAAAAGGTTGCCGAAGGTTACCGACCTCATGGCGACATCACCGTTAAATTTGCAGGTCAGCAAGAAGACCAAAAAGAAACCGCAAGTTTTTTAGGTAATGCTATGTTAACCGCAGTTGGTTTAATGTTGTTGGTGTTAGTTGCTTTATTCAACTCATTAGGTAAACCATTAATTATCTTGTCAGAAATTGTACTGAGTATAATTGGGGTGCTGTTGGGTACGGCACTCTTTAAAATGGATATGAGTATCGTTATGACAGGTATCGGTATCGTAGCCCTCGGTGGTATCGTAGTACGAAATGGTATTTTATTAGTTGAGTTTGCCGAGTTTGCGCGTGCGGGTGGCATGAGCCTTTACGATGCAACTGTTGAAGCAGGTCGTACTCGTATGACCCCCGTGTTGTTAACCGCAACAGCAGCTATACTTGGTTTAATTCCATTAGCCGTAGGTTTAAATATCGATTTCGAATCCTTGTTTACACACTTAAACCCACACATTTTCTTTGGTGGTGATAATGTTGTATTCTGGGGTCCTCTTTCGTGGACAATGATTTTCGGTCTTGGCTTTGCAACCATCCTAACTTTAATGTTGGTACCTGCCATGTATTTAATTACCGAACGTTTAAAACGCAAATCGGTTATCATCGTTCAGCATTTCGAATTACCTGTAGGTGTTATCTATGTACCATTCCTGATTTTAATATTACGCATAGTACTTCGCATACAAGGTAAAAAATTAGACTACGGAAATTTAGATGCTTAGTTAATTAGTTTGTAAATGTGAGTGTGAGAATGACGAAGCAATCTAATCTAAAAAAATCCCTGCCCTTGGTAGGGATTTTTTGTTTGCATTTTTTTGATTATATTTGATATATAACCCCCAACCAAATGAAAAAACATATGCTTATACTTATACTGTTTGTTTGCATTAAACAAGTAAATGCGCAAATAATAACTACGTTTGCCGGCAATGGAACAGATACTACCACAGGTGATGGTGGGCAAGCAACAGCTGCAGGGTTTACCAATATTCCGGGATCATTAGCCTTTGATGCAAGCGGAAATTTTTTTGTTTGTGATAATTTGAACAGAATACGAAAAATAAATATGGGTACCGGGGTTATAAACACAGTTGCCGGAATAGGAATTACAGGTTATACCGGAGATGGGGGACAGGTTACGGCTGCTAAAATAGATGTAGGCGGTATGGCTTCTGACAAAATGGGCAATTTGTATTTTGCCGATGGCACAGCCAATGTTATTCGTAAGATAGATGTTAATGGCATTATAACAACAATAGCTGGTAACGGAACAATGGGTTATAGTGGAGATGGTGGCGCTGCCACAGCAGCTCAATTAGTACAACCCTGGAACATAACTATTGATACTATTGGAAATATTTATGTTTCAGATGGTGTAGTATGGGTTGTTCGAAAAATAGATACAACAGGCATTATAACTACTATAGCTGGCGATACTTCCGCTACTTCATCTTATTTTAGTGGCGATGGTGGACCTGCAACTGCAGCACATTTAAACACCCCTAATTATTTATCAGTTGATAAAGCAGGAAACCTGTATGTTTATGATTCAGGCAACAACAGAATTCGTAAAGTAAATTCAGCTGGCATTATTTCAACCTTTGCAGGTAATGGTACTTTAGGGTATAGTGCAGACGGGGGCATGGCAACTGCTGCCAACTTAAATTATATATGGGGCATAGCAACGGATCTTTTAGGCAACGTTTATTTCTCCGAAATGGATTCAGCAGGAAATAATGCTCGAATCAGAAAAATAAATTCAGCAGGTGTATTAACTACCGCTGCAGGTATAAGTGGTGTTCAGGGTTACACCGGAGATGGAGGATATGCTACCTTGGCACAGCTAACAGGTCCTAGTATCGTAGCCGTAGATATGTACAATAATTTTTATTTTGTAGATGGTGGAAAAAGAACTATACGAAAAGTAACTTATTGTTCATCTCCTATTACAGTGGGTGTTAGCGGTGCAACAACCATTTGTTCTGCTGATTCAACAACACTTACTGCAACTGGTGCAACTACTTATACATGGAATACAAACGCAGGTGCAGTAACCACACCCTCAATAACAATAGGCTCAAATGGCTATACAGCTTATTCACTTACAGGCATAGCCGGAGGTTGTATAGCACAAGACAGTATAACCATTTCTGTTATTCCATCACCTACGGTATATTTTAGTTTATATCAAGATAGTATGCCTCACATATGGGATGTTTATCCTACTTATCCACCTAGTATGACATCTGTTGTTTGGAATTGGGGTGATGGAACTTCTTCAACAAGTTCCTATTCAAGTCATACGTATTCTGTGGCGGGTTTATATAATATTTGTGTAACTGTAACTGATTCTAATGGTTGCATGGCAACCTATTGCCAAAACGACTCTGTTTATCGTTATGCCAACAATAGTACATCAAGTAATATTATACAGGTTAATGTCATAAATAATACAACAGGCATTAACCAGTTAACAAATACTGCCAACCGACTAACCATTTACCCCAACCCTGCACAAAACAATTTTACAATTGAAACAAAGACTAGTGATAAACAAACCTTACAAGTGTTTGATGTAAATGGCAAACTTGTTTTAACTCAAACTATAAGTGGCACAACAAATGTTGATGCAAGTACATTATCTCAAGGCGTTTATAATGTTAGCGTAACAAGCAATGAAGGTGTTGTAAATAAACGTCTGGTTATTGTTAAGTAAAACATCTCTTTTCATTTAGTGTTCACACAAATTCGGGGCAGGTGTCCACGAAAGGCGCGAACCTAAGTTTTGTTGGGCAGTATAGGTGGGTAGGCAGTGCGCCAAACGGCAAAAGCCCTGTGGGCTTTTGTGGTGCCTTTTCTTTGCTTCGTTTCTTTGGACAAAGAAATGAAGATAAAAAATGAAATTTTTTATAAGAAATTAAATAAAAGAAGTCGCAACACTTCTTGCTTCGGTATTATAATTAAAATAATCTTCTAAACTAGGTTTTACCTTGTTGTTTATTTTATGCATGGTTTTTTCAACCACTTCGCTCATTTGCAAAAAGCTAATTTTTTCTTTCAAAAACGCATCCACCGATATTTCATTAGCCGCATTTAAAATGCAAGGCATAACTCCACCCATGTCAATGGCTTTAAACGCAAGTGCTAGGTTGGCAAAAGTTTCGGTGTCGGGTTTTTCAAAAGTAAAGGCAGGGTACTTGGTAAAATCAAAACGTTCAAAAGGCGTGGCAATTCTTTCGGGGTAACTAAAAGCATAATGTATTGGCAATTTCATATCAGGCAAACCAAGTTGTGCTTTAATGCTGCCATCGGTAAACTGCACCATGCTATGTATAATGCTTTGCGGGTGTACCACCACTTCAATTTGTGAGGGCTTTACATTAAACAACCATTTGGCTTCAATTACTTCAAGCCCTTTATTCATCAGCGTGGCAGAGTCTATCGTAATTTTTGCGCCCATGCTCCAGTTAGGGTGTTTAAGTGCCTGGTGCTTGGTTATGTTTAGTAAATCGTTTCTGGTCTTCCCTCTAAACGGACCACCGCTGGCAGTCAGGTAAATTTTTTCAATTGCATTATCAAACTCACCTACTAAGCATTGAAATATAGCCGAGTGCTCGCTATCAACCGGATAAATGTTTACGCCGTTTTCCATAGCAAGTTTAGTAATCAGTTCTCCGGCAACAACTAAGGTTTCTTTATTGGCAAGTGCAATTGGTTTTTTATGTTTTATGGCATGTATGGTAGATGGCAACCCGGCAAAACCAACCATAGCGGCAAGCACCACATCAATGCTTTCCATTTCCACAATCTGCTCAACCGATTTTGCACCCGCAAAAACTTTTATATCATATGATGCTAACGCTTCTTTTACCTGGAAGTATTTTGTTTCGTCAGCAATTACAACCGCGTTGGGTAACATATCAATGGCTTGGGCAATTAATAAATCGGCATTGCCATTGGCAACCAAAACCTCACAGCAAAAAAACTCAGGATTAGCCTTAATAACCTCTATGGCTTGTGTGCCAATACTTCCCGTGCTGCCCAGTATGGCTATGTTTTTTTTCTTCATTAGTTAAGGTGCTAAATTGCAGATTGCAAATGTATGATTTTTCTGCTTGTCATTTCGAAGGAGGAACGACTGAGAAATCTGTTTTAAAACGGATTTCTCCCTCAAGTCGGATTTAATACTATAATTTACTTATTATCAATTATTTAATTTAAATTTTAATATTTGGTTAAAACATAGTTAAAACTAATTAAATATAAATGGTTTTGTAACGTATCCGCCCACTATTACGCCGATTAACAAAAATATATAAATCACCGCTTAGCGGGTCGCTTTGTAATTGGTTTCTGACAAGCCCACTTAACGCATCAAAACCATTACGCATATTCGTGCTTTGTGAATACAGGTAATAGTTTTTTATCTGATAATGAAACAGCATCTTAAATAAGTTCTTTTATAAAATCTGAATCGGGTAGCGTATGAAAAATAATCCGTACTCCACTTGGAAAGTGAATCTCACAACTGATGTTTTTAGTTGGCTCTATCGAACGTAACGGTGTTTGTTTTGGTTGTTCTATACTACGTAACGTGATAGGTATAAACTTGCCCTTTATCACGGGTTCGTTTTTTTGCTCATGTTTTCTTTGCTTGTGCTGATACCTTCTTTCCCAATTGTAGAGTGTTGGCAATTGTTCAGTTATATTTTCTGCCACACAAAATGCGTTGATGTTTTTTCCACTCGCCTTCCATCTCGATAATAACAAATCTCTGCGTGTGAGCTCTGCCTCTGACATACCCATGACTCTATCTTTTTATCATGCAATACTACTTACTTCTTAAACTCCTATCAGACGGGGTACAGTGGACGGATACTATTATAATACATTTTATAAATGCTATCATCCGTAATTAAGTATGTGCTTTTAAAACAATCTTTAAATAATCTTTCTGTTTTTATGGATAGATTGGTTTCATAAATTTTGTTACCCTCTAAATCTAACAGCATTATGCTATTAAATTTTCTTCCCTAATTTACAAGAGTTAGAATGAAATCATCATAAAAAACATAATCTAAAAAAACTATATTGTTAGAATCTTGTAAGGTAGTTTTTTTAGTAGAGTTGATAGAAACCTCTATTAGGGTTACATTTTTTGGTATTAATAGAACTTTTTTATTTATTTGAACAATTTCAGTCCATGTTGTTTTTAAATAAAAATACCCAAGCTGATGAATAATTAAAGTATCATTAAAATTTAAAGTTATTTTTGCCATGCCATTTTCATCTGATGAGAAAAAAATGTTTTTCTCTTTTATCGTTATTAGACAAAAAGGAATTGGCTTTTTACTTTCTTTGTCTAAAATTTGAAAAATAAGGGTATCTTTTTGACAAAATGAAGATATCGAATTAGAGAGCATTAAAAATAACACAAAAACATATCGTTCTATTTTAAAATTATAAGGCATTTTAAAAAGAATTAATTACGACAGGATAAATATATTTTGATTATCATTTTTTTATGGAGTTTAACATTTATTACTTTAATATTTTTTCGTCTGCCCAAATAATTGTTTGTTCCTTCTTCGGTCTTTTGTAAATGTTATTCGAATTTTTTATTGTAGTTAAGTCAAACGATTTATTAACCGAATAGAAGTCGAAGCCTAACTTAATTTTATTTTCGTTACCAATATTCTTAAACACTACCCAAAAATAAAAATCATGTTGCCCTTTCGGTGTTATTTTTATAATTATTGGCATGCTACCACCGCATGTAATAATTAAACCAAACTCGCCATAATAAGGTCTCTCAAATTGTGCCGTATCATAACGTAAAGAGTATATTTCACCTCCACATGTACTAGAAAAAAAATAAGCGGTATCCGAATTGTCATTAAACAGCGAAGCTTTTACCTCAATTGTATTTTTATTTACATGTACTATCGAAAAATCAAAACGAATGCCTTCTGTTTTTGTTGTTATTATTTTTTGTTTTTTTGTTTCGGCATTACTTATACTATCGTGTATGGATACACAAAGCTCACGCATTTTTAAAGCTAGTTTCCATTGTTTTTGTTCTGTATATATCCGGTAAAGCAACTGTGCTGCATTAAGTATACCTTGTGGAAAGCCTATAACCTGAGAAAATTTTAAAGAACTATCTGAATAAGTCAGTGCAAGTCCATACTCTTTTTGTTTAAAATAAACTTCCCCAATTTTAGTCAACAAGGTGGCGATACCTTCTTTGTCGTTTATTTCTTCTAATATCTTTAAAGCGGGATGATAATAATCCAGTGTTTCTTTTATTTGACCTTGATTATAGTAAATATTTCCAATGTTGGCCAGTAGTGTGGCAATGCCCTCTTTGTCGTTTATTTCTTCCTCAATCTTTAAGGCATGATCATAATAATCCAATGCTTCTTTTATTTGGTTTTTAGTTTGATAAATAAGCCCAATATTGTTAAAGGAGATAGCAATGCCCCTCTTATCGTTTAATTCTTCTTCTATCTTTAAAGCACGGTTATAATAATCTAATGCTTCTTTTATCTGCCTTTGACGATAATGAATAGAACCTATGTTATTTAGTAAGTACGAAATGCCCTCTTTGTCGTTTATTTCTTCATCTATTTTTAAAGCATGATAATAATAATCCAATGCTTCTTTTATTTGACCCTCACGATTGTAAATAAGGCCCATGTTGTTGGTTGCATGAGCAATGCCCTTTTTGTAGTTTAGGTTTTTAGCAAGCAGGAGAGATTGCTCAGCGTATTTCACAATATCTTTGTCGTCCACAGCTTTATTACTAAGCTGATAAAGGTGATTTACCTTATTTGTATCTTCTTTGTCTGTTTTTAAAAGAATAAGCAAGGAGTCTATTTTACTTTGCTGAGCAATGGCTTGCATAGCTATACCAGCAATAAAGAAAAATAATATGTAAATAAGTTTTTTCATTTAATTACCTTTTATCAATCTGTTTAAGCTATTCTCAATAGATATAAATTAAAAAACTTATTTATACCTTATTCTTCGATTTTTACATCAGCACTTATGCCTATTCCAACGCCAAAAGGGAATTTTTGCCATTCTCCCTGACTTGTTAGTCTATAATAAGTTGTATGAGTAACCAATTTAGAGCAAAAAGATAATCTACCATTCCCTAAATTTTTTACATATTCTAAAGAAACTAAAAAATCTCCTTGCACAATTATACCTTCATTCTGAAGGTCTACAGTAATTATTTCTTTAGCCCGATCTTTAGAAAGTTTAATATAAATGGGCTTCTTTATAATATTTACAAACCCATCTTTTTTATTACGGCTATATATATTTAACCGAAAGAAAACAGAATCGTAAGTGCAATGTTTTATATTGATATTTATTTTCTCTATTTCGGCACTTTTCTTAACGTGCATTAAAAGTCCTAATTCATACCCCAGATTATTTTCCTCAGATTTAAATCCGGCAGCAACATGGGTTTCTCTGGATGTTATTCCTATCGTTTTAAGTGCAGTCTTTTGGGGCTTAACAACTACTTCGTTAAACGAAAATGTTTTTTCGGTCAACAAAACTGGCTTATTGCTATTTACCATAAAATCTTTTACTTTTAGATAACTTGGCTCATAACCTAGACATGAAAACAATAAAGTATCATTTTCATATTTCTTATCTATAGCAATAGTAACGTTACCGTTCATATCACAAACTGTACCAATGTTCTTAACCGGAACACCAATATTTACATATTCTACAGCTGTGGCTGTTTGTTTATTTAAAACCTTACCGTATAATTTTGAGTATAGCATAACGAGCTATAAATTGTAAATAATAAATTAATAATGATGTTTTTTTTCATTACTTACTCAATTTTTTATTACGCCAGTTTCTTGCCTGATTTTGAATATCCAAGATGTAGATAAATTAAAACGAGTAGCAATTTCTTTTGAAGAATCTCCTTGTTTAATTGCATTAATAATTTGTGTATTCCGTTGCAGAATTTCTTCTCGATCTAATTTCCTTCTTAATCCCACTCGCTTGCAGATAACCCTAATTGATTCCATGGTCAAATTAAATTGGGCGGCTATTTCTTTATAATACAAACCTTTATTAAATGCTATAATAATTTCCTTATTTCGTTTTAAGATTTCTTCTCGTCTCGGGTTTATTTTTATTCCTTCTTGCTGAGCAATTTTCAATATTGAATGCCTTGTGATTTTATATCGTTTAACTATTTCTTTTAATCTCATCCCTTGCCTTAAGCCCGTAATAATTTTCTTACGCCGTTGCAAAATTTCTTCCAATTTTAATCCTTTTTTTAATCCTGCCTTCTTGCTAATACGACGTACTGTGTGCTCAGTTACACCAAATTGAGCTGCTATTTCTCTTATAGGTAGCTTTTGCCTCAAAGCATTAGTAATATTATTATTTCGTTGTAGAATTACTTCCGACTCCTGTTTTCTTTTTATTCCTACTCGCCTGCTAACCAACATCACCGTTTGTCGAGATATACCTAAACAGGAAGCTATTTCTTGACAAACAATGCCCTGCTTCAGCCTTTTTATAATTTGTTTGTCTCGTCGTTTTTTTTTTGTTTGAAAGGGCGAATTCATATTCGTTTTCTTGTTGACAAATTCACGTTATAAATTTTACTGGTTGTTTAAATTTTTAAGCATAAATAATAGCTGAAATAAAACATAATATGGCTAAAATTGCTGAGATCCAAAGCGCATATTCTAATTTTTGACTCATTAGTTTTTCTGTTTTCATTGATTTAGTTTTTACTTGCTTTTTTTATGTATTGTTTACTATCTATTACTATGTTGACAAAATAAATCCCACTCGGTTGTGATGATAAATCAATTTGGCAATTAGCTTAGATCCGTTTCCGGCAACAGTGGTTATTATGCCGCTTTGGGCTTTGCAGTTAAAAGTTAATAATGTGTTGCATGCAATTAATACAATAGCTATGGTTTTAATTATTTTGTTCATTTATTTAGTTTTTAATTATTTTTTTTGTGTATTGTTTAAAGTCCGTTGTTATATTAATAAAATAAATTCCGTTTGGCTGTGACGATAAATCAATTTGAGAATTTGCTGATGTAACCGTTTGGCGATGTATACATTCTCCAAGTATATTGTAAACCTCTATTTGAGATTGCTTTGCTTCGCTTATAACGCCGATGGAGAAAATACCATTACTTGGATTTGGATAAATTTCCAAATCCATTTCGGTTTCGATGTTTTTTATACCAACTGTTGAGTTAGTTACGTTTATATCATCTATATATAAATTATTTCCTTGCCCATTTGGGTCGGCAAAAAACACAAAACGAAACATGGCATTTGTACTTGATGCTATTGAACCAATGTTAACTGTGTAAGTTACAAATTGCGTTGGTGTTGGTATAAAAGGTGTTGTGCTTTGGCCTGCAACTGTTGTAGGCTGAAGAGCTGCGCTTACAAGCCCGAAACGAGAAACCCACGTGGCACCACAATCGGTTGAAGATAAAATTTGTAGTTTATCTTGATTAGTGGTTACTTTTTGTTGGCAGCTCATTTTAAATTTTAATATAGGTGAACCAATGGCCGATAAATCAAATGTTGGACTCATTAAATAACTGGTGTCGCCAGGAGTGTTAAAAAAATTATTAATCATTACAGATTTTGAACCTGTTGCAGCAGCAGTGTTTGTAACCGAAAAATTTACTCCGTTAGAAGGTTTATGTGATACAGACCAATCGGTGCCAGGGACAGTGGTGGTTTCAAAACCTTCGGTAAACGAAGTGTTATACACGGCAGTAGTGGTTATAATATTTATGTAGTTTGTTTTTGTAATTGAGGCGCTGCCTTTTGAGGTGCTTGCCGTGTATGATACTGCATAAATACCAGGTACATTATACGTAACTCGTGGCATAGAGTCGTTAAGGGTGTAACCACTTACTAAAGTTGCACCGGGGAAATTCCATTGCCAGCCGGTTACGTGTGTGTTTAATGTGCTATCGGAAAAAGTAATGGTTGCACCCTGACAATCTAAAGTTGTACTTGCTTTAAAATTTGGTATAGGAACTAAAGGTGCGGATAAACGACAAACAGTAAAACCACTAGCATACATTAATGTATCTCCAAAACGACGAAAACGATTCATAGAAATACCTTGATGATTATTACCTGATAAGCTACACTCAAAGTAACTGGTTCTTATACCAAAACTTAAATCGGGATTCCAAGTAACTCCTCCATCAGTTGTTTTGTATGTAGGAAGACAATCGTCTCCACCAATCCATCCAATACTATCATTTAAAAAACCAATCCCTTCTAAATCGTAGTAAGTTCCTGATGAAAGAAAAGGCATATCTGTCCATGTTAAACCACCATCAATAGTTTTAAGAAAATAAGTGTTTATATTTAGAGATGTACCTTGATACTCAATGCTTGCATAACCTATATTACGGCTTGGAAAAGATATTTTCCAAACTTCTTCATTGGGTCGGTTTGAAATATGACGCGTTTGCCAAGTTACACCGCCATCGAAAGTAGAAAGAATTAGTGCTTGTTGTTGTTGAGTTGATGTGTTACCAATGCAACCTGTAACAAAGCCGGTATCTTTATTAAAAAAATACGCATCAACTAAACCGCTTGCGTAAAGGCTCATATCAGTAGACGTCCATGTGGTACCTTTATCAATTGTTTTTAATAAAACAGGAGGTCCGTAATATCTGCCATAAGCATAAACAATAGAATCGGTTACTACACTAATGCCACATATACCTTTTGGTTGTGGATTAGGAATATTTGTAACCGGATGCCATGTTATACCACCATCGGCAGTGTGATATAAAGGAACAGTATCATGAGTAAGCCCTACATCTGCTAAGTTGCCTACCCAACCTGCCAGGCTATCGGCAAAACCAACGGCTCGAAAAAAAGTTGTAGAATTACTTACTAATGTTTGCCAACTTAAACCACCATCATTTGTTTTATAAATTTGCCCGGGTTTTTGCGGCGCTAAAAAATTATAGCAAGGGCTAATTGCCCAACCTTGTTTTGGATTTATGAAATGAAAATCATCTAAACGATAACTTTTGGGTGCAGTTACAAAAGGCATCCAGTTTAATTGTGCTTGCAACATATTTGTGCAAACAAAAATTATTAAGGCGAACAATGTTTTTGTTTTTATACGATTTGCTTTCATTTTTTTTGTTCTTTTAATTCTTAATCACTTTTTGTGTATATTGTTTAGTATCCATTGTTATATTAATAAAATAAATCCCACTTGGCTGAAGCTCGAATTAATCATTTTAAAAATTTTGATTTTAGTTTTAGTTCTTGTTCTGTTATTTATTTAATAACAATTCTATTTGCTCCCCAATTTTTTCTCCAGGTTGTAATTGCTTAATAACAATATTTCTACCTAAAAGTTCACACTTTTGTATATAGTCATCTTCATTTTGAGTAATAATAATTTCCGCATTTTCTTTTTCGCTATGATCTATTACCATAGTATATTCTCTTTTTTCTCCTGGTAAAGGATCCGCCGTAAGGACAACGATATCTTGTGGATATACTGAATAGGAAATTTGTGATTGACCGCTTAAAATAGAAGTCTTTGTTTTGATAACTTCCAATTTTTCTTTTAACTCTTGTGAAGATGACGCAAAAATGCAAGTATCAACTTTGCGATATTTATCATTAATAATTGTGATACAAAAACTTTTGATGTTTTCTTTTTTCGTGCTGATAATAAGAGTTGTACTAATTAAAACAGCTAAAATAGCTGCGATGCCGATAATTGTTTTAGTCTTTTTCATTTTTGTTTGATTTTACATTTGTTTAATTATTTGTGTTGATAGGACAAACTCCTTTTGTTTAAAAAGAAATATCAATTGGTGAATTGGTTTATTTTTTTGGAACAAAACTTAAACAACCTCCAAAATGGAAAATGGAATATCTACCATAGTGGAGAATTCATTCCCATTTTCTTCCATATCAGAATCATCCTTATCATAGAGCCATTTAATATTTATAGATTCACAAAGTGGTTTTAGTTCTTCTATTTTTTGCAATAAATCATACGTGCATTTAAGGGCAGAAGAAGAAACATAACTTAGATGAAAGGTGAAAACTATCTTTTTTTTATTTTTGTTATAGTCATTAATAAAATACAAATAGGTCTTATATTCTTCTATCCAAGAAAACAAAGTAGAATAGAACCTGCTCGCATTCTCCATACAAGATTCCCCAAAGATTTCAAACTTACTTTCTAAATGATCAAGAGTTATTTGAGGAGTTACATCTGTTGCTGTTAAAATAAGTTTATTCATCTTTTAATTTTATTATTGTTTTTAAAAATATAATATACTTCGTTTGTTCTTTTTTAAATATATATTCAATAGGATTTCCTGATTTCCTTCGAATGCTTATAAGCCCGACTCCTGCATTGTCACTAAGCCCGATATTCTCATTTAGTTTCTTCCGGTGAAATTTTCTGAGCTCAACTTCATTTAAAGAATTAATAAAATCTATATACCCTTTAAAGGATTTCTTATCAGCTTGTCCAAGTACGTTTGACATAACAATTTCTAATGTATTTTGAGATTTTACATGCATTTTTATACTTGTTGTTTCCCTATAGAAATCATACTTTTTATAATACTCATAAACATTAGAGACCATCTCATCAAAAATATAATGTATTCTTTTTTGCTGCAGCAAGCTTTTTGTTACGATTTCGACTCTTTTTTTTACACTATGTTTCAATCCCTTTTTTATTTGAAAGTTAACTGGACCTTTATATGAAAATAATAAGAAAGAAGACATTTTAACTGCTTAATTTTATTCCGGAATACGAAAACCCATAATTAATATATCATCGTTTTGTCTTCGATTTCCTTTCCATTCCATATGTATTTTTTCTAACACTACTTTTTGTCCTCCAATAGGGAGTTTATATAATTGCGTTAAAACTTCTTTTAATCTTGGCGTCATAAGTTTCCTTTTACTTTGTTCTCCAACTTGATCCGTATAACCATCCGTACTAATATATATCATAGCGCCTGGATTTAATGACACCTCAGTTGTGCTAATCTCTTTTTGAATATTTGTTGCAAATACTCCGTGTACTGATTTAATTTGCGGATTTAATTGTGTAAGACCATTGCTATCAACTACAAAGACAGAATGATTAGCCGAAGCGAAATAGAGTTTTCTTGTTTCTATATTTATTTTACAAATAGAAATATCCATGCCATCTGCAAAGACTTGGTTTTTATTCCTTTTATTAGAGAAGGTGTTTTTTAACTCCTCTCCTAAGTTTTTTATTATGGATAAAGGGTCGGTTATTTTTTTAAAATCTACAATTTCATTTAGCAATGTACTTCCCACCATACTTAAAAAAGCACCCGGAACTCCATGCCCCGTGCAATCAACACATGCAAAAAATAGTTCAGGCCCCTGTTTCGTAAACCAGTAAAAATCACCGCTAACAATATCTTTAGGAAGATACAGGACGAAAAAATCTTTTATGCATTCTCTTATTTTATCCTCGTCGGCTAAAATAGATTGCTGAATATATCTTGCATAATTAATGCTATCAACTATTTTATTTTGTTTCTCTTCTATAAGAATTTTTTGCCTGGAGACTTCATTTTTTTGAAGCTCAATAATATATTTTTGTTTTTGAATTATTTTAATTCTTCGGTATAAAAAAACAGAGAATACCATCACCAATAGTAAAACAAAAGAGATAAGAATTAATACAGACTTTTGTTTTTGCTTTTCTTTCAAATTAATTTCAGCCAATTTATCTCGTTCAGCTTTAGTAGCAATTTCCTTTTTTTCAAATTCAAAATTCATCTCTTTTCTTACCAATTCCTTTTTATTCTCCTGGCTGAAAAGTGTATCTTTTATAGACATGTATCGTTTATGATAGTATAATGCACGAAGGCGCATTTGTTCCATGGTCATTCTTTTTTTACCAATACTATCAGGTAAGGGTATGGTCGATTTTTCGTAAAGATTGCTTAATCGCTCGTACCAGTCTTTTACATCGTCTATCACCTTAATACTGTCGGAAATAGCAAGTGCACGATAAAGGTAACGATAGGCATCTGTGTACTTCTTTTCTTTGGTAAAGAGAACTCCAATACTGCCAAGGTTTCCTGCAATTTTATTTTTTCTTCCTATTTCTTCATTAATTTTTAATGCTTTCAAATAGTAATCTAATGCCTTAGAGTTATTGTTTTGGTCTTCATATACATGGCCAATATTATGAAACACAACTGCCTGACGCTTTTTATCACTAAGTTCTTCTGCTATTTTTAAAGCTCTTAAATAATAATCCAACGCTTTGAGGTTATTGTTTTTGTTGTTATATATAGCGCCAATGTTGCAAAGCAAGAGAGAAATATTTTTTTTATTCCCAATTTCCTCGTCTATTTTTAGCGCTTTAAAAAAATATTCCAATGTTTTTGGGTAATCATTTTGTTCATTATAAACAACTCCTATGTTACAAAAATCTGCTGCAATCCCATATTTATCATTAAGCTCTTCGTTAATTTTCAATGCTTTCAAATAACATTCCAGTGCTTTTGGGTAGTTACCTTGGTAATTATATACAATGCCTATTTCGTTTAATAAAAGTGCAATGGCATTTCTGTTTCCAAGCTCTTTATCTACTTTTAGCGCTTTAAAATAATAGTCTAATGCTTTTGGGTAGTTATCCTGATTTAAATAAATAAGGCCCAAATTATCACAGGCCAAAGCACTTCCACTTTTAAACTCTAACTTTAGAGCAAGCGTTAAAGCTTGTTCGCCATAAATTAAGGCTTTATCTGTTTCTCCAATCTTTCCATATTCATTACATACATTGCAAAAATGTTTTACTTTATTGGTATCTGCCAAGTCGGTTTTTAGAAAAGTAAGAAGAGAATCAATTTTCTTATTTTGCCCATAACAATACATTGAGGTACCAATCGCAACAACAAGAAAAAGATTAAAAATTCGTAATTTCATACTGCTTGTTTTCTAGTTTTTTTTAAAGACACCCTTTATTATTAATCTATAACATTATATATTTATGACGAAGTAAGTTTATTCTATTATAATAAGCACCTGCACATTTAGGGTCTAATTCAAGAACTTCGGTATAATCTTCTCGCCTTACGTAATTTTGCATTTGACCCTTAATTACTCCTTTATTAACATAATGAGCTACGTATTTAGGTTTTAATTCCATGGCTTTAGCGAAATCTTCTAGGGCTCCCTTATAATCCCCCATTTCATACTTACTCATTCCTCTATTATTATAAACCTGCGCACATTTAGTATCTAATTCGATGGTTTTATTATAATCTTCTATAGCTCCTTTATAATCCCCCATTTCATATTTAATTAGTCCTCTATTATTATATGCTTCCTTGTATTTAGGATTTAATTCAATGGCTTTAGTATAATCTTCTATGGCTCCTTTATAGTTTGATTTACTAGCTTTAGTACCTCCTGATTCAAAAAAGTTTTCTGCTGTCAACGATTGTTGACAGCTATTTAAACTTCCTAGTAAAATAATTACAATAACTAGGTATTTGATTTGGTTTTTAATAATCTTTCCGTTTCCAATTTTCATATATCCCTTTACTTTTGTTTTATTGTTTTACCATCTTTTTAGTATCAATTAGTTGTCCATCTATTATAAGAGTATAACTATAGATACCATTACTCAAATCACTAGCAAATACAATTAGTTGCCCTTGTCCTTTGCCAGTAATAGTTACAGTTTTTATTTGTTTGCCTGCAGCATCATAAAATAACAGTTGTGCAAGGTTTGCTGTGGAAGGTATATTGTACTCAATAACTGTTTGTTCGGCAAATGGGTTAGGGGCATTAGGATTAAGCACTGCCACATCTTTATCACTTAAATTAACAGTCATACGGTTTGTTGCAACTGTACTACTATTGGAAAAAATTGAAGCAACTACTTTTTTTAATTCATCTATTTGTTGTTGCTGTTCTTTTATTGCCTCTACAAGTATGGGAGTTAACCTAGAGTAATCAATAGATTTATAACCTTCTTTATCGGTATGTACTAATTCTGGAAATAAAGGTTCAACTTGCTGGGCAATAAATCCAATTTGTTTTTCTTTGTTATTCATACCGTGAAATGCATCGGAAGAAATCCCATCTCTTAATAACTCCTCTTCGGTTTTAAAATAATAGTTTACCGGTTCGAGTTTAAGTAAGTTATTTAATGAGAACGAAATTGGTTTTATTTCTTTCTTATAACGGGCATCTGAACAAGTGAGTATTCCGCAAGTAGCATGTACATTTCCTGTAAAATAATTATCGGTAATGCTTGCATTACCAAATACCATCGTATTACTAACAGATACTTTAGCCCCATTACCAATAGCAGTAGCATTAGATAAATTATTTGAGACTACATCTGCTTGGTAACCAATTGCCGTATTATTGCTTCCTGAAACATTAGTAAATAATGCCTGATACCCACTAGCAACATTATTACTTCCCGAAAAATTGTTATAAAGCACGTAATAACCTGTACCGGAATTATTAACACCGGTAGAGTCGTGAAATAGTGCCTCATGCCCTATGGCAGTATTATTATTACTTTGAGTACTGTTCCAAAGTGCTTGCACTCCCATAGCAACATTGTTAGTTCCGGTTTTATTATTTTGCATTGCAAAGACTCCAATGCCAATATTATTGTTTGCACTGTTGTTTGTTAGCGCCCAATAGCCAATAGCAACATTGCTATTTGCGGCATTATTACCAGCCAAAGCTGCTACTCCTACCGCTGTATTTAAACTTCCAGTGTAATTTACTGATAAGGCACCCGTTCCAATACCAGTATTGTAGCTTCCGCTAGTATTATATACAAGTGCATTAACCCCTAAAGCAGTATTTTGGGTTCCAATGTTATTATTTGCAAGTGCAGAAGTTCCTATGCCAGTATTATTGCTTCCACCGATGTTTTGCAAACCAGCATTACACCCAAAAAACGAATTAGAGTATCCGGAATTTGACTGACCTGTCCGATAACCGAAAAACGTATTTGCATTGCCATTGGTAGAGTTTTCTATTCTTCCTGCTGTTGTGTTATTTATTCTTATATTAAAAGGTTTATCGTCTATAGTACCAATAAAATTGGTGCCATCAATGGTTCCGCTATTACCAATTGTTAACCATGCCATACCCAGAGGTAACCAAGCAGAAGCACTGGTGCTATAATACCAGTAACCTGCAAAGCCACCTGCCATAGCAACATTTGTATTATATACTAATAAACTGTTTACAGGCCCTGGGACAGTAATTATATCAGTTGTTGATGTTAATGACACATTAGGGACTAGCAGCCCCATCCCTTTTGGGCTTGCAAAATTATTCCCTGTATTAAGGTCTAATAAAGCAGTAGCGTTAGGAGTTGCTCCTGTGCTATTAATTCCTACATTTTGTGCTTGTATAGTAATGCTTAAAGCAGTCGATACAAAAATGTTTAATAGTTTAGTTGTTTTCATTATTCTTCTCCTAATTTCTTTTTTATACGTAAAAGTTCTAAGGTAAGTTGTTCTATTTTTTTGTTTTGATTTTCTATTTGTGTTTGTTGTTCTTGTATAGCTTTCACCAATGGCACAACAAAATCTGCATAACGCAGGCCATAAAGTCCATTAGCTGTTTGTGGATAATCTATGCCACTAAAATCATAATTAGCAGCTTTGGCGGCTTGTTCTACTTCTTGGGCAATAAACCCACTCATACTAATTTTTTCTATATTATATTTCCCCTCATAGTTTTTACTTTTGTCTCCTCCGAGTAAGGCATTTTCTTTATCTATGTTATAGTGATAGGTTACAGGGTGCAGTTTTTTAATAAAAGCTAAACCAACGACATTTTCTGTCACATTATCTTTTATACGAGCATCGCTATAGGTTGAAAAAGCTACTTGTCCTTTAATACTAGTTATACTACTATTGCCTAAAGAAACCGAATTGGCAGCCGTAGTTAAGTTGTTACCTATAATAATACAATTACTTACAGTAGTAGTTACATTATCTGCATTATATCCAATATATATATTATTATAGCCGGTCGTATTTGTTAGTCCAGCACTGTCTCCTATAAAAGTATTATGGTCACCTGTGGTTGTATGAAAACCTGCATAATTTCCAAAAGCAGCATTGCTTGATGTAACACAATTTTCGAGTGCCGCATTACCAGTAGCTGTATTATAATTTCCTAGAATATTAGATTGGAGCGCCTCATTACCAGTGGCTGTATTACCCAAGCCGTTAGAGTTTGAAGTAAGTGCTTCTGCGCCCAAAGCTGTGTTATAATCACCTAAAGTATTTTTAAAAAGTGCATATGATCCGGTGGCTGTGTTAGAATTTCCGGAAGTATTTGAAGGTAGAGTATATGCTCCTATAGCTGTATTATCAAGTCCGTTAGAATTTAAAAAAAGTGCCTTATAACCAAAACCTGCATTCTGAGTACCAGGACTATTTATAGAAAGCGCCTGATAACCAAAAGAGGTGTTTTCTGTGGAGCCATAATCAACATACCCACTTCTAGTGTTATTAACTTTTATCATAAATGGTTGTGCGTCTGTAGTACCTAAAAAATTAGTGCCTACTGTTGTGCCTGCATTACCGGTTAAACTCCAACTACTCATAAAGGCTTGCCATTGGGTGCCCGTCCAATAATAATATCCGGGTATAACGTTATTTGGTGTTGCGCCAGCGGTTGCTGTGTTATATACTAACAAACTGGTAGTAGGATTAGTGACAGTAGTTACATCAGTTGTACTTGTTAATGCGACATTAGGAGGCATTAATCCTTTTCCACTTGGGCTTGCAAAATTATTGCCGGTATTTAAGTCTAATATACTACTAGCTGTTGGTGTAGCACCCGTGCTATTAATTCCTATATTTTGTGATTGCACACTAATATTTAATACAATTGCTACAAATGCACTTAAGAGTTTAATTATTTTCATGCTTTTTATAACTTACTTGTTTAATATAGGAACCTGTTTAGTTAATGCTATGGTATTCGTTTGCACTTTAACCACGTATATAGCAGTAGCCAATGTGAGGTTAACAATAAAACTATTCTTGCCCTGTGCCGCTATTAATTCATCTGTATATACGAGCCTTCCTGTAAGGTCATACACAGTAAAGGGTATAGTTTGGTTAAACAAAGAGTATACATTTACAATAATATTTCCATCATCTGATGGATAAACATTAATGGTTTCTTTATCTTCTTGATTACAACCATTAATTGTAATAATATTAAATATTTTTTCGCTACCGTTTTTATCTGTTTCAGATAACCGATAATAAGTACTACCGGGAATGCCCTTTACATCTACATATGAATAGTCTTGTCTAAGTGTACTGTTTCCAATTGCATTTATATTTGCCAGCCAGTTAAAATTTTGCCCATCCATACTTTTTTCAATTGTAAAGTAACTACTGTTTATTTCAACAGATGTACTCCATTTTAAATAAACACTATTATTATCAGAGCAAGTACCTGAAAAAGAAAGCAAATCAACCGGTAAAGGAGAAATATTACTTACTAAAGTCCATGAACGATACCTAGTACTAAGAGTTCCCACAGAAACAGGTACTCCACTCACAGTGCCAGTGGGTGAAGTGTTACTAACAATTCCTTGCGGATAATTGCCTGTTGGTGCATTTGCCCACCCAGGAACTATTAAATCATAAGGTTCAGCCGCTAGAAAATTGGCTAAACCTGCCGTATTACTACCATTAACATTAGCTTCGGCATTTACAAACCCGAAACTTAAAGTACATGAGGGAGTAGTAGTATATCCAAACTGATCTATTATCCAAAATCTGTCGATTGCATTTGCAGAATTATCTGCAGCGTAAATACTCGCATTCCATCCGTTCATATTCGCAACACCAGTTGGTAAATAATTAACATTATCCCATCCTGAAGTGAACGCCAAAGAAGCTCCCTGAACTGCATTTTTAGAAGAAAATTGCAAACTGGCCGTTGCCGTTCCAACTGCACCGTTCATATTAGTAACCGATAAAGGGAATTGAACTCCTGAACCCGAATTATTAGAATAATAAGGTAAATTAATTGAAGTCCCTATGGTACCTTCTATCCATCTCGTAACATTGTATTCACTCTCCATCATGATCCCCCCGGTAGTACCAATAGTAGTTACTGGCGTTGTACCAACACTATTTAAGACCAAGTAAGAAGGTTGACTTAAAACTCCGCCATTTATATTAATAATAGCCGAACCATTAATTGTAATTTGTGCCTGTTGTTTTACTGTAAATAAAACAAGCATAAATGATAAGTATAACGAAACTCTATTTTTTAGTTTTATACAAATCATTTTGATGTCGTGAAATTAATTTGCATCATTACCCCTATTTCTTTGTTATTCATTATTTTTGTAAAAAACAGAACTGCTTTCTAATCACATTTAATATATATGATATACCGCCGTTGATAAAACTAGTCCAATTAAAAGATTAGATTTTTAATGTTTATTATTCGCTAGACTTAAATTATTATTTGAAAGACTCTTTAATGTTTTATATGTGCTGACTACCAAAACCAGTTAAACTGTTTACCCTAGAATTATTTTTAAGGAGAGTAGTGAAATAGATATTAGATTTTAAAAATGATCGGTTAATTTTATGTCTAACAGATGATTGTATTAGTGATATAGCTTGGTTGATGATTTGAAATAAATTTGGCTAAAAACAGTCTTTAAACAAAAAAGCATTTATAAACAAAAGCATTGCATTCTACAAAACGACACCCGCAGAATCCAAATCCAAACTACATTGGTTTAGACGAGATGGTTTTAAAAATAAGTAAGGAATTTCTAATTCTAAAAATAATTCAAATGAGTTATAAATTATTATCTAATATGCCCAAGAACATAAGATTAAGTTCTAAAATTGCAACTAGAGTTGGATAGTATGAAAACAAAAATATTTCTACGTATAAATTACTCCCCCCTAGTTTTTTTCAAATAATAATTTAAGTCTAGCGAATAATAAACACTAAAATACAATCATTTTATTGAATTTAAACTTGTAATTAATTAGGGCATTACTGAAAAAAATACTTAATATGTTTTTTGTCTGAAAGACACATAAACAAACGGATTATGGACATTTTTTAGATAATTTTTTGCCTGCGCACTTAAATACACTTACGCACATTTTGAACGTGGGATTTATATAAAAAATGAAAATAAAATTACTATTAATTACCTTCTTGATTTTATCTAGAAGTTTTGTTGGAAAAACTCAAATTCCTTCTAGTGAAGACTCCTCACGGGGTTTTAGTATGGAGGAAATGAATCATCACTTGAAAAATTTTAAGGGAACACTAGAGGAAAGAAATAAGCGAATTGAACGTTCGAAAAATGCTTTTATAGAAAGAAAATATAAACTTGGAGCTTATGCGCCACCAAAAATAAATAAAGATAGAATAAAGGAAAATCCAAGTGTTGATGCGCTTTATTGTACAAATATTGGATTTGATTTGGGTGATACTAGGCAAATATTGAAATTTGCTTTAGAGCCTGTTTAAATTTTTATTATCAACACTTTAAATTGATTATTGAACAAGACATAATACAAGGTTGTATAGCAGAGAAGCGTGAGTTTCAAAAGAAGCTATACGAAACTCTTTCAGATAAAATGTTGTTTGTTTGTTATCGTTATTGCAAAAATAAAGAAGAAGCTGAAGATGTACTACAAGATGGGTTTATAAAAGTTTTTAAATACGTACATACATTTAGGTTTGAAGGTTCTTTTGAAGATTGGGTACGAAGAATTATGATAAACACGGCTATTGCACACCTTCGCAAAAAGAAACATATTTATAGCTTTTCTAGTTTAAAAAACATTATAGAATCTCCTCAAAGTGATTACAACATTATTGGGAGGCTCGATGAAAAAAAACTCTTAAAAACGATAAATTTGTTGCCTAATGGATATAGAACTGTTTTGAACATGTACGTTATTGAGGGTTACTCACATAAAGAGATTGGAAAAGCACTTGGTATTACAGAAGGCACTTCGAAAAGCCAGTTATATAAATCAAAATTCTTTTTAAAAACATTATTAAATAAATACTTAGATATAGAATTGAAAAAATGAGTGGATCAATGTCAAATAATGAACTTGATAGTTTTGATGATTTTTTCAATAAGAAACCAAATGATTTATCTATGCTTCCGTTTTAAAAAAACATGGCAAACATCTATTTAATACAAATGGGATAAAACAATTTTGTTCCTATTTGAGCGAAAGGATAAAATTATACTATAAATCTACCTTTGCATTACTTAGCAATAAGTTTATAGTATATATTTTATCGTTGGTAGAAGTTGTTACAATGCAAATCTAAGAGGGTAATAATTTTGCTTTATCGCTTATTACCAGTTGATTATTTGCTTCTACTAATACTACTCTCGATAAAACTCTTTACCTCGCATATCACTTAATATAACTACTATTTTTTGCCTTTAAATTACCCCCCCCCTCTGATTTTCGTGAATAATAATTAGTGCTCAGTGAATAATAATCAGTAAAAATATGATTATTTCATTGAATTACATTTGAGCTTAAATGTTTAAAAAAATGAAAAAAATAGTATTAGTAAGCGTTGTTATGATGTTAACTCAGTTAACTCACGCACAAGAAAATCAAAAAGGGGTAAAAGAAAATAATTCAGTTAAGCAAGTAGCACAAACAGAACGTCCGGCGACTTACTTTAAAAATTACACCGGTACTACTACAATTTCTAAAAAAGAAATAATGAACATGGATACCATAAAGGTGCGCGCAAAAGATGAAAAAGGAAATTTGAAAACATTTACCGTAATAAGTTATGATTTTACAGCAGGACTTGATAGTAAGGCTGCAAATGCTAGTAATAAAACCTTGTCTTGCAAAGGCCAAATTCTTACAAAAGAGAATAGAGAATTATTAAAACAAGTTGTTCCTGGATCAAAAGTATTTATAGATAATGTAACTGCAATTGATTCTAAGGGTAAAACTGTAAAGGCAGCTGGTTTAACGTTAAATGTAAAATAACAATTGTTTTTTGACCCTCTTTCAATCAAATTGAAGGAAGGTTAATTAAATTATTTATAGCAAATAAAATATGAAAAGTTCAACTACTTGTGGCGTTAATTAATAAAACTAAAATTTATGAAAGCCTCTTTTTTCTTTTGATGTAAACAAGATACTATAATAAAAAAAGGACAAGAATATTAACTAAATGAAGAAATTGGAATTAATACAAATTACACACACGTAATTTATATAGATACAAACAACCTATATGCATAAATCAACATTAAAGAATTACAAAATTCATACAACATGAAAAGGAATATATTTAAAACTTTAGGGTTAATGGCTACATTTTTTGCTATAAGCAGTGTTATATTATCGGAAATGCCCCCTTATAATGAACTAAGTGGTCTTAAGAATTGTATTTTTTTATTGGGAAGTTTAACAATAGCTATTTTTATCACTATGTCTAATCCGATAATAATGCATTCCAAGAAAAAAAATAAACTCAAATGACAGTATGTTTTCAGATAACATTACACTTGTTAAGTAAACTGCCCAATCATTAATGAGGTTAATAATTAAGAAATTTGATACATAAT
>Ga0210401_10000499_pt1 | contig 47800 bp, 45 predicted proteins | sample IncBWH32MmetaG_FD_150866 | JGI IMG/M metagenome (GOLD analysis project Ga0210401, IMG submission 150866) | Forest soil microbial communities from Barre Woods Harvard Forest LTER site, Petersham, Massachusetts, United States - Inc-BW-H-32-M | ecosystem: Environmental > Terrestrial > Soil >...
CAGAATCGCCCCGGTTGTCGTCGTGCCAGTGGTTGACCAGGATGATTGGCTTCACGCGATCACCGCGAAACGCAGGACGACGAGCGCGCATAGCACGCACAGATTCCCGACAGCCCCGGCGAGCACAATCCGTCGGAGAAACGAGCTTTGGCCCCGCCACAGGAGGCACTGTGCGAGGAGCAACAGCAGCACGCCGGTCACAATCAAAGCGATGCCGAGGGCAGTCGAATCGATGACGGTGCGGCCCACGGTGGTTGCCTCGGATGTCACTGGCTTCTCACCGCCCGCCAGCGGAGTATCTGTGCGGCGGTGCCACCCAGGGCGATGAGCAGGAGTATCAGCACGCACGGGCGCCAAGCAAAGAACGAGATGTACGTGACCGCTTGGGCAACACATACAAGGCAAGTGACGGAGATGGACGCCATCAGGAGCGCCGCGACAGCGCGGTCGCGAATCTCAAGGAGTGGTGCGAGCCCCAGGCCAGGACCGAGTACGACGACCACGGAGGCCAGGGAGCGCAGCGGGCCTTGCTCCGCTAGAAACACACATGCCGCCGCAAAGGCAATCGCAACCAATAAGGCGACTGGCCGCCATGGCGTCCGCGGAACGGTTCGAGGCTGTGGCTGCCCGATATCGGCCATCGCTATTGATTCCTCATGCGGAGGTGGTTGGCTCGTGAGTGCCAGTAGGCAAGCGGGCCGCGGGCGAAGCCGAGCATCTCCGCGAGGTCGAAGATCCTTGGATATCCGTGCCGCTTGTCGACGTTCTTTGGCGACCGGGGCGAGAGCAGATACAACATGCCTTGGGGCGCGAGCCGCAGTAGGGTTGGAGCACTCTCGGTAAGCATGTGCTTGGTGAGGACCGCGGCGAGCCCCGTTCCATACCCCGAGCGCTGTGCGAGAGCGTCGTCAACTCGGCGATGGTCGTGATGAAACAGGACCGCCCCAGCCTCGTAGACGAGTTGCTGTCCAGCGAGCATCAGGCGCAGGAACAGGTCGAGATCCTCTCCCCCGCGGGCAGGGGTACCTGTTCCGAGTACCTCATCGAATCCAGAGAGCGCGGTGAATGCGGCGGCCCGAATTGCAAGGTTTGCGCCAGACCCGTACATGCCCATCCGGAACGGAAACAGTGGCGGTAGGTCGGCGGCGTTGCGGTCGAAGACGCGCCCGGCGTAGCCCTTGTTGAGGCCCGACGCCATAGCCAGCCACAGCTGTGGCGAAGTCTCGAGCTCTGCGGGAGCGATGAGACCCGTCGCGCACGCGGCGAGAGGATGGGACGCGAGGGCGCCGATCAGCGAGCTGAGCCACCGCTCGGAGACGATGACGTCGTCGTCCGTGAACGCAAGGACCTCCCCACGAGCTCGCGCAGCGCCAGCGTTTCGAGCGCGCGATATGCCGGGCGAAGGTTCCCACACGTAGGTGATGCGCTCGTCTGTCTGGCGCATCGAGGCAATCGTGGCTCGTTCGCCGCCGTGCGGCGAATTGTCGACGAGAATCACCTCGAGGTCCTCGTGGTCGCCGGCAAGGATGCTCGCGACCGCCTCACGCAACGGTGCTGGCCGGTCGCGCGTGGCGATGATCACGCTCGTCAGCGGGCTGTAGTGAGGATTCGGTGTTCTCTCTCTTGTCGCGACATGAGCGTAATGTTGTTCGGCTGCCCTGAGCACAGCTTCGCTCCAACGGTGGGTGCTCTCCACGCGGACGCTCAGGTCGCCCACGGGCGTGCCGCCGCGCAGCACGAGCGCCCAGACCCAAGGGTAATCCTTTGGCGCGCGTTCGCCGGATGGGATGACAACAGCGCCGGTGTCGAGCTCCACTGAAACCACCAGCGCTGGAGCGGAGCTAGGGACGTTCGTGCTCAATGCGGAACCCGCTGTCGGGCTGGCGGAGGCGTCGTCAGGACTTCGTAAATATGGGCGTCGCGGTTCTCGTAGACCAACCGGAACTGCGGCTGGCGTGCGAGAAGCTCCTCAACGTGTGTCCCCCAGTCCGCTGGCAGCCCGTAGGTGACGGTCGCGTAAGTAGTTTGGGCGCGGGAAATAAGAAGGTACGAACCGAGCGGGTTTGTGCCCATGACACCGAGAATGGCCTGCGGTGTGCCGAGCTCGAACTCATCGAGCGTGTTCGGTCTGTATGTGTATGCGGTAAAGGCGCGGTACCGCCAGATCACGTTCGGAGTGATCGAGACGAGGCTCGATCCTCTCGGAGCTAGCTGATAGAGGCGTTCCGCTGCGGCGACTTCGTCAGGTCGGACCTGCTCGAACTCCTCGTTGCCGAACCTCGCGATCAGCAGCGCTACCGCCACCAAAGGCGTTGCCAGCGAGAGCGCAATCGCTGGACGCCATGAGCGGCGCAATGAGTCCTCCGGCAGCGCGGCGACACCCAGAATGAGCCAAAAGGGGAACGTGTAGAAGTAGAGACGAAGACCAGCCTCGCCTCCATACGATTGGGCGAGCAAGAGCGGAAAGGGGACCACCGCGAGCAGGCACGCGGTCAGGTTGACGTTACGTCCTGCGCGAAGCGCGATGATGGCGCCCAGCCCGCCGAAGACCCAGACGCCGGCTGAGAAGAGGACGCGGAGATAGACGATGTCGATGTGGACGGAAGATCCTTTGACGCGCTGACTCACGTTTGCGGCGACCGACTTGCTGCCTCCTGCGCCGAACAGCGTCGAGAGGTGCCCCGACCAGTAATCGACGGCCCCGTAACTGAGCCAGCCGGCAACGAGCACCAGAAGGATCAGCGGGAAGTATCGAAGCGAGCACTGACGAGCAAGCACGAGCGCCGTGACGTCGACGACGAGCACGACCGGCGTGAGTTGATGGGACATCGTGAGAGCGGCCGATGCTGCGACCAGTGTGAGCAGCAGACCTGCGCGCTGGGCATATGAGAATGCGGCCCCGGCAGTAGCTCGCTGCGTTAGGAGTGCCCCCAACCGGGTGGGGAGGAGGCGTATGCCGGGCGGTGGGCGTCCGTCGCCAAAGGCATATACGAGCAGCGCGAGGATCGATAGAAACAGGAAATAGGACGCTCCCTGCGGAGAAAAATAATCCTGGCCTACCCAGTCGGCGAGCAGGAAAGCCCAGAGCGTGATCCAAGCGCGGATCCGGCTCGCGAGCAGCGTGCGCGCGATGACGTATAAGGGAAGCAGGTAGGCGACGTTCGAGACGAGCGGAGTCCAGCGTAGGAACGGCAGTGCGGAGGCGTTGCCGCTCATCCCGACGACGCTCGCCATGGCCGTGAAGAAGCCCGGCCATGAGAAGCGCGCGTCGAGGCTACCGAGGGGATGCTTGTGTTCGATGATGGCGCTGACGAAGCCGGCGTGTAGCCAGGCTGTCGAGAAGCGGGGCTCGCTCTCGAGCAGCGACGGCAGACCATGGAGCAGCAAAGCCAACGCGAACAGGTGAGCGCAGAGAGGGACTGCGCTCGGCGAGTCACGTCGAAGGAGCAAAGCGAAGCTGACCGAGAGGACAACCACGGCGGCGAAGATCTGCCAAGGAGCGACGGCGATCAGCCCCCATTCCCCGACGGCGCCGGGATTATCCGGATGCGTCCCGAGGATCACCGCGACCGTGACGACGACGGGCACGACGAGCCGCGTCGCTGAGTCCCGTCGTAGGGCCAACCAACGCTTTGCCCATGAACGCCGCTGATTCGCCACGAAACGTCTACTCCCGTAGGGCGCTGCGTACTCTGCCGGGGGTCGTCGGCGGCGAAACCAGTCGAGGGATCACCGTCAAGCAGGCGATGAGCTGTGCCCCGAGCCATGCGACGCCGATCCCAGTCAAGCCGAGCGAGGGAGTAAGAACGACGGCGCCACCTATTATTAGGGCGCAGGTCAAGAACTGCGTGCGAACGATGAACCCCATGTGTCGTTGCGCGCGTGCCTGGCTCACGGCGAACACTGCAACCGCACGTGGTACTGCGCCCGCCAGGAGAAGCCGGAGCAGGAGTACCCCCGAGGCGGCGTAGCGCGGGCCGTACAGCTCGAGTATCAGGGGTGCTGCGATGATGCCAGCCGCAGACAGCGTGGCCATCAACGGCAGGCCGCGCGTGAGCGTGCGACGCAGAAGGGCGGTTCGTCGCTCGTGCGCGTGCGAGACCTCGACGGTGAGCGCGACCCCCATGTTCGTCCCAAGCAAGTCGAGGCTCGAGCTCGTTAGGTATGCGACGGCGAATATCGCGCCTAAATGGGGCCCGAGCAGGGCCACCGCAAACGCCGGCAGCGCGACCGTCGAGCACAAGAGGAAGAGATAGGCGAGGTAGTCGATGGCGACCGGTCGAGCAGCGGCGATGAGGCGAATCTCTCCGACTGGCTCGGTGGACTGCCGAGGGGCTACGCGGGCAAAGAGATACCCGGAGATCGGTAAGACGAGAAAGGCGAGCGGCGCGGCCCAGCTGAGAAAGATGCCGCTACGCGGAGCCTTCGTCGCGAGCGCGACGACGACAACGATCTTTGCGACACCGAAAAGCGTGTTCTCGACGGGGACTAGCGTTGGCGCGCGTAGCGCCGCGAGGGCCGCGTCCTGGAGCGCGAACACGTTGTACAGCAGGACCGCGGCGACAAATGGTGCGGCAGTCGAGGTTCCCGTGGCTGCATCGTGCAGAGACGCGATGCGAGGTAGGACGCCGAGCAAGAACACCGCCAGCACCCCGATGGCGAACACAGTGACGGCGAAATACACCTCGCTGAGCATCCGGCGCGCCCGGCGTCCGGCTCGCGGCAGCAACGCGCCGAGGCCAAGGCCCATGTTCAGCTGGCAGATGCCCGAGAGCGTGAGCATCGCCGAGATCAGGGCCGCGTTGCGCGCTAGATCTGTGGGTCGGTAGAGACGCGCCACGACCACCCAGTAGACGAACCCAAGCGCGCTCGTCGCGACCGTGTTGGCCATGAGGGCTCCGGCTGTCTTCGTAAGTTGATCGGTCTGCCGCGGTTCGGAGGGTGGGCGTGACCACAGGTTGTGAACTCGCCCGGCGCTGCGAACGCGCAGGCTGCCTGAGTTGACCAACCTCATCCCGCGGCTGCGCCGCAGCTCGCTGGCCCACGACGGCCGAGGGCTACCTCCGGTGCTCAACGGCTCATCCCCGGCGCTCGACGTCATGTTGACTCTCGTCGCGGCTTGAGCCTCCGGTAGGTCCGATAGCCGCGTGTGCGCAGCCGCTCGTGCCGCCACGCTAGCCGCGCGCCGGTGCCGCGTAGCAGGCGCTCGACCAGCTCGGTCGACGTCTCCGAGGTGACCGTAATCCGGGCAAGCGCGTAGACGTCGTCTCGGGAATGCGAGAGCGCGTTCTTGACCGCTACCGCGGAAGAGAAGCCCGATTCGATCACCGCTGTGCGGACGTTGCGATCGTAGGAGCCGTGAGGGTAGGCAAAGGCCTCAACGGGCGCGAGGAGGATGTCTTCTAGCGCGGTCCTCGAGTCCGCGATCTCGCGCGCGGCAGCGGTCGCGTCGAGCTCGTCCAAGTGCGGATGCGTAACTGAGTGGGCGCCTACCTCGACGCGCGGACCGAGCGCGTACATTGCTTGGACGTCAGCAACCGTAACCATTCCGGGAAGACCTATCGACCCGCTCGTCACGAACGCGCTGGCGGCGAGACCTGCTGCGAGAACAGCCTCGACAGCTGGGCGAAGATCGGCGAACCCGTCGTCGAATGTGAGGAGTACCGGACGCAATGGCAGTTGGCTCTCGCCGCGTAGCGCACTTGCCAGGGCGCTCACGGTGAGCGGCACTCGGCCCGAGGCTATGATCGCGCGCAGGTGCTCGGCGAACGAACTCGGGGTGACCGTGAACGCCGAGTGGCCGGGAACTGTCCGGTCAGCTACGGCGTGGTACAGCAGGATCGGGATCGGGACCTGCTTTGTGACGGACGTCATTGTCTCGCGTAGCGACCGCGTAGGTAGCCCGACACCGTGAGGAGCATCCCCAAGACGATCGCCCCCGAACGTCGCAGCCCATCTGGATCCCCACGGAGACTGTCGTGGAGGCCGCGGAAGAATCCGGTCGGCAGCGTTATCAGCGCGTACGTCCTCTCGGAGGACAGCCCGTCGCGCGAGCCTACCGCCTCGATCACCCGGGCCTTGGACAGTCCCTCCGACCAGCAGCGCCGCCGAAAATAGCGCCAACTTGCACGCTCGACGGTGACGTTGTGCTCGACCACCGCGGTGGGCACATGCAGTAGAACCCCGCCTGGGTAGGCGTTTTGTGCGCGGATCGAAAGCTCGGTCTCCTCGCAGCCGAGCGGCGTCGTGCCGAGTCGACCAAGCCCGTCCTTGAATCCGTCGATCCTCTCGAGCACGCTGCGACGGAACGACATGTTCGCGCCGATGGGGTTCCGGACTGGGGAGGTTTTGCTCGGAAGCCCGCGGTAGCTACATCCCACCGTCCAGTAGAACTCCTCTGGCAGCCAGCTCGGAGTGCCACTGTCCCAGCGTGGCGTTGCGACACCGCCGGCCCCGAGCACGTGAGGGTCGGAAAAAGCCGCCACGAGCTCGGCGAGCCAATTCGGCGCAGCGATCGCGTCGTCGTCGAGGAAGGCGATAATTTGCCCGCTGGAAGCAGCGACACCGCTGTTCCGAGCGCCCGACAGGCCGGGTGTGCCGGTGTTGGTGATTACACGGGCCGAGGGGAGCTTCTCGCGCGCCTGCTTGAGCAGGCCGGGGTTGTGGTCCACCACGACGAGCGTCTCGTGAACGGGATAGGTTTGTCGCACGATCGACTCGACTGACTGCAGTAGCGCCTGCCAGCGGTGCTCTGTGTACGCGCAGACGATGACGCTCACTGTCGGCGCGCCGCCGCGGCTAGAACTCGTTTTGCGCGCAGCGACCGAGTCGGCTGAGACGCGCCTCAACTTGCTCAAACCCACTCCGCCGAGGTGACCTCCAGCCAGTCGTGCTCGGGGCGACTGGGTCTGCGCCGGACTCGCTCTCGCGCGATCGTCCTCAGCACTTTTGCGCCGTCGCGGAACGCGTGCAGATTGCTCTCACCGTGTATGCGCACTCGCTCGTAGCTTGGAACCTCTGCGACCTTGAGGCCCGCTCGCGCGACCCGGATGTTGATTAGGGTCTCGACCTCGAAACCGTTGCAGTCGACGCGTATGGCCGGCAGGCAATGACGCCAGAACGCGTTGTACCCGTAGCAGAGATCGCTGTAGCGGGTGCCGAAAAGCACGTTGACCGTGCCGCTGAGCAAGCGGTTGCCGACCCGACGGACTCGCGTGATGTCGTCGCTCCCAGCGCCGTCCGTGAATCTCGATCCTTTGGCGAAGTCGGCGCCGGCGAGCAGTGCCTGCAAGAATCGCGGGATCTCGGCCGGATCTGCCGAGCCGTCGGCATCGAGCATAACGAGTATGTCGCCGCTCGCAGCCGCGAATCCGCTCCGCAGCGCATCGCCCTTCCCCTGGCCTGGTTGATAGATAACCCGCGCGGACGGAAGTATCTCCTGCGCGATTTTCGGCGTTCCATCGGTCGAGTGACCGTCGACTATGATCACCTCGTCTAGCCAGGCGGGGAGCTCGCCCATCACGTGCGGCAGGTTCCTTGCCTCGTTGAGCGTTGGGATGATCACGCTCACTCGAGCGCCTTGCGCACCAAACGTCGCGTTTGCCCGCGCGCGGTGGGGTCCGCTGACGCGGAAGCGTTCGAGCTGGGCGTTCGTCTCCTCCGGCTCGGTTATCGACGCGCTCACCCGCGCGACCCCCGTGAGTGTGCTGTCCTTGCGTCCCGCATCGCCCCTCCGTGGTCAGTGATTGACAGGAGGCAGGAGTGAAACCGGGCGTTGTTTGTCTGCGGTTTGTCACGGGTTAGTCACGGATTGGAGGCGTGGAGCAAACGTCAGCGCAGAGACAACGACGCCCTCGCCAAACGTCGCACGGTGCACGTGCGCTGGGTCCTCACAGCAGGCGGCGCAGCGACACCTCACTGCGGCGTGGCTCCGATCGCCGACCCTGAGAACCGTAGGCAGCCGTCGTTAGAGACGAGTTGGTCGAGTTAGATATCGATTGGAAGCTCGGAGCAGCGATGCTCGAGGCTACGGCTTGGCCTGCACTCACACGGTGCCGCGATCAAGAACATCGCTACCGAGCGTTTGGGCAACGGCGGCGTTCTCGGCCCAGCCCTGTAGGAACGGCTCCGGTAGCGGAAACGCTGAGTGGTCGCGATGTCCGATTGTCGAGCTCGCGAATGAACCCGACGCATCGGCTGATCGAGCTTGCGCAATCGCCGTCAATCGGGCACCGGGCGGGAGGACACCCCCGCCCAGGCGCCGGCGGTGGATCCGGCGGCTATGCCAAGAGGATCCGCTGCCCGGGATTCGGCTCGCGCGCCTCCGGCGGCGTCGCGGCTATCGTCCTCGCGGGCCCACCCTGCTCGGCTGCAGACCGCGGTGCAGCAAGAAACTCGACGTTACCCACGATGGTGTACTCGCGGCGGACGAGACCGTCGGTCTCCCACTCGCGGAACTCGAGACGCCCATCGACCGCGACAAGCCAGCCCCGGGTGAGATGCTCGGCGGCGGCTCGGCCGGCATTGCCGAAGACCTGGACGCCGATGAACCCGGTCTCGTGGGAGCGACCCATGCCGTCAACCGCGATACGCAAGTCGCAGACAGCCTTCTCGTCGGATATTCGGCGAAGCTCTGGGTCCCTGGTCAGACGGCCAGTGCAGATGTATTTGTTGACGCTCATGGCGGACTCCTTGGGTTGGAACATGCAGCTGCGGAATGCAGCTCAACGCCTAAGCCGACAGAGAGGCATAGGCGGGACACGCGGCCGGTGCTGCGACCTGGTGAGGAGCGCGGCAACCGTATCCAGGCCGAGCACATACGTCAGGCTTGTGTATCGATAACGATCCGCGCATTCTGCCCGGCGATCGCAATTACGCCGATGGTGTCGGCGCACGGGCACGGCTTCTGTTTTGACGAAAGCGCAGGAGCAGTATCCTCCGAGTCAACTGCTAGCTTGCACGAGCAGACGTTGATGGCGACACGAAAGGTGAGGACCCTGAGGATGGCCGACTTTCTTGAGGAGACACGGGGAGAGATCACAAGGAGGCTGGACGAGCTGAAGCCGCTCGTCGACGAGTACAGCCGCCTCGAGGCCGCGGCGGCAGCGCTGGACGGAGTGGGCGGACGATCCGCAGGCGCTGGAGGCACGTTGACCCGTGGGAGCCGTCCGGGACGCAGACCCGGATCGGGGAGCAAAGCGGGAGCGAGCACGCCGAGGAGAGGCACGGGACGGAAACCCGGTCGCGCCGCGAAACGGCGGGGAGGACGACCCAAAGGGAGCGGCAGTCGTGCGGCGGAGGCGCTGGAGGCGGTGAAGGGGCAGCCTGGGATCACCATCAAAGAGCTCGGAGCAAAGCTGGGGACCAGTCCGAACTACCTGTACCGCGTAATGCCCGGGCTGCAGAAGGAAGGGAAGGCGAAGAAGAAAGGGAACGGCTGGCACGCCGCTTAAGGTGTGGTCGGCGGCGCGTGGGGGAGAGCGCAGCCGCGGCACCAGGACGCCGAGCCTCGGTTCGCGGCTCGATGTCGTTGTATCTGTGAAGCGAAGGGAGACGTAGAGCGGCGGCTCCGAATCGCCGCCGCCTTTGGGATCGGAAGCCAAAATTAACCGCTTCGTCTCTGACCCCAGCTCGGATCGGCGCGTGAAGCGGGCGCTGCTGTTCGATCTCGACGATACGCTCGTGGTCGAGGAATCGGCGGCGGCCGCATCCTTTGCGGCTACTGCCGACGTCGCCAGCGTTCGCCATCACGTGGATCCGGTCACGCTGGCGTTGGCTGCGCGAGAGCGGGCCCGTGAGCCGACGTCGACGGCGGTTCGCTGGCTCGGCCAGCCGTTCTGGCGTTAGCTCCGGTGCAGTGTCGGCGGGTGACCCGAGGACTTGAATCGTAGCGCCGGTACCCGCGCCGCAAGAGCCGTCCTCGAGGCTCACTGGCAAATCACGATGCGCTTCTGGAACGGACCAGAGCTACTCGTGATCGACGAGCTTGGCTGCCTCCTCCTCCAAGGTCATCAGCCGCCGCTACCAGCGCGGCTCCATCATCCTGACCACCGACCGCGACGTCACCAGCTGGGGGCAAATCTTCGAGGACACAACCGTCGCCGCGGTGATACTCGGCCGGCTCCTCCAACGCGCAATCGCCGTCCAGACGAACGGCCCGAGCTACCGAATGCGCCACCGCCAGGCACGCCTGGCCAGCTCCGCGCGAACTTCCTAGGAAGTTCTCCTCGAGGTTATGATCGGCGTGTGCCGGTGTGTGGCGCCTACCCGGTCGTCGTTTTCGACCTTGATGGGACTCTGCTGCGCGGCACGACCGTGTCGCTGATGCTCGCTCGATGGCTCGGGCACGAGGAGGAGATGTCCCAGCTGGAGGAGGCGTTCCACGCGGGTGAGATCTCGAATCGCGTTGTGGCCGACGCGACAGCGTCTTGGCTTGCGGGGCAGAGCACGGCTGACGCTTGGCGAGTGCTCGCCAAAGGAAGTTGGATTGCTGGGATGGCCGAGACGTTCCAGACCCTCGCAGAGGCTAGGGTCAATCTGCTGCTAGGCACGATTACTTGGAGCTTCATTGCGGAAAGGCTGAGCGATTCCTACGGGTTCGCCGCGTTCGGCGGGACCGAGATGCACGTGACCGACGGGGTCGTCTCTGGCTGGGTTACGCGCTATTTCGATGAGCAAGACAAGCTGCGCTTCGTCCGGCGATGGTGCTACCGGAACGGGTTTTCGATGGGGGAAGTCGCCGCGATCGGAGACTCTCGCTCGGACGTCCCGCTCTTTCGCCACACGGGAACGTCGATCGCGCTCAACGCCACGCCCGACGCTCGCGCGATCGCAAGCCACGTCCTCGATACCGATGACCTGCGCAACGTCCTCGCGTTCTTGCATCCTGCAGACGAAACGCGGTCACGATTGGAGCCGAATCGCTCCTAGCGAGCCTAAGTCGATCAATGCTCCACGATCGCCCGCGAGGGAATTCTCATGATCGCATCTGGGGAATCTCGGTGATCCTTGACATTGACGCGCACCCTGTCGCTCGGTCTAGGCTCGGTGGGGCCTCGAGACTAGTGAGCGACTGCCTCAGCGACGCCCCTCACACGAAGTCCCGGGGTGGGCGGCTGCGGCCCAATCACGCGTGGCGCCCACCCGGCCGTTCTTGCGGACACTGTTTCCCGGCGACTGCTTGGCCTCGTTGGGAGGTCGGCTAGGAACCTCTCCTATTGGTCGGCTAGCGCAGTGGCGCGGCGTCACGGCCGAAGGCTGAGCGATGTCGCGCCAGCTTGGGCCCTGGATCGACCATACCCACCCAAGCCGCCCGTACAGTCAACTGCGTGCATGCCAGAGATGCGGCCGATCACCCGAGATCCCTCGACGCGCGCCGCGAGTTCGGGCGCCGCGGCGAAGACGATGCGCTTTGCTACCTACAGGGCATCGGTTTCCGACTCGTCGCGCGAAACCACCGCACCAGCTTCGGTGAGGTGGATCTGATCGTCGTCGACGACCGCGTGTTGGTCTTCGCCGAGGTGAAGGCGCGGCACGTCCGAGCGGGCTACGAGGGCGTGTACGAGAGCGAGCTCGGCTGGCCGAGCGCGAAACAGCGGATGCGACTCCGTGCGGCCGCCCGGGCGTGGTTGCTGGAAGCGTCGGCAGATCGTCCGCGGCGCCCGGAGCTGCGCTTCGACGCGGTGCGGGTCCTGTTCGACCAGAAGGACATGCTCGTCGACATCGTGCATCGCGAAGGGATCTAGGCCCGAGCACATAATGCCTGTTATCGCGCTTTGACACGGATGCGGCCCGGGTTGGTAGTCGTCAACTCCGAAACTTGCATCGCGCAACAACCCGTGTCTCTTGTCCGGTCTGATCGCCGTTGAGGTCCGCCTCCCCCCTGCGGGGAAACGGAGGCCTAGCCGACTCGGAGGTAGCCGCGAAGCGCCTCGCGGATGACCTCGGAGGGTGTGGTGCCCTCGCCGCCGCGAGATCGGGTAGCTGGTCGCTCAACTCGAGGTCGAGCCTGACCGACTCGACGCTCGCGGCTCCCGGCGTGAGCGCGGCCGCCCGCGCTTACGCCTCCGAGCTAGCAGCGTGTGTTCGTCGTAACCCGACTCCGCCTCTGTCGCCAAAGCCTCGATCTCCTTGTCGGTGATCGACGTCGCCCGCGACGCCCAGCAGCTGTTCCTTGTGGGCTCGCGCGCACCAGCGGGGAAGGGTACGTATGGGCCGGCGAGTCGGAAGCCGCTCGTGTGGGACTAGCGGGCCTGTTCTCGTCGGCGCGTTGTCGGCCTCGTCCCGACAAGATTCGTCCACTCGATGAGCCCTCGGCGCCGTCAAGCTTTCTAAGCGGTGTAACGGTTGCAACGTTGTCCGTGATCGCCGCTGCGAACGGAAGCTCGGCCACATCGAAGCAATCCAAGCACGCAGCTTGCTCGAGATGCTTGCAGAACCCACTCGCCGGGTCGCGACTGAAGTCGTTTGTCTGCATGGCGATCGGACATCACGCACAAAGAAAGTGTTTACGCAACTGGTTATTGCTAGGCAGCAACGCACCCCGAGGCATCCCAAGCAGCCCTCCCAACTCCATATTCGGTAAGGCGGGGCAGGGACCTCGTGGTCGGCCCCTTGATCTAGTGCGATAGGTCAGATACTGTCGCCCGGACACGTTTATTTTGTCCTGCAGACGATGCGCAAGCCGACATCGAGAAGGAGAGCAGCGTGCGGGCTCCATCACGAAGCAGACGGAAGCAGAAGCCTCAAGCAACCGTCGGAGCTGGCAGCCTCAGTGTCGTCTTGCTCGCGTCGCTGCTCGCAACGGTGATCGTGTTGGCGCTGGGGAGCGCGAGCGCATTCGGCGCGCCGCCGAGCCACACGCAGTCGATCGATCCCGGCAAGAGCCTGAACGCCGTCTCCTGTATCTCCGGGACGACCACGTGCGTAGTGAGCGACAGCAACGGGAACGCGCTCTACTCGACCGACGTGAGCGCGAGCGGGCCGGCAACATGGATACCGTGGACCGGGCCAGCCGGTACCGAACCGAGCGAGGCCGTGGCGTGCCCCGCGACCTCACTTTGCACGATCGCCGCAGGCCATCCCGAAGAACCCGGCGGCGGCGGCAGCTTGTATTACGCGACGTCGTTGGGTGGCGCCTGGACCCAGGCGTTCGAACCGGCATACGCTGGCGTAGACGCCATCTCGTGCGCGTCGACCTCGCGGTGCGTCGCAGGACAGTCAGAAGGCTTTATCCACTACACGACGAAGCCCTCCTCGAACGACTGGTTTGCGCGGGACATCGGATCGGAAACGATAACCGCCGTCGACTGCCACACTTCGTCGTTCTGCGCGGTAGTCGATAACTCGGGGAGCGTTCACGTCGCCGCCACCGCCGAAAAAATCGCCGAAACCGCCGGCTGGAAGTCGACGGACGTCGACGCGTTCCTCCCGTTGCATGGAATTGCGTGCAGTTCCTCGACGTTCTGCGTGGCGGTCGACGGCGAAGGTCACGTCTTGGACCTCACGATCGATGGCAGCGGTCAAGCGGCGGTCTCCAAAGAAGACCTTGACGGGGCGAACGATCTCACCGCCGTCACGTGCACCGTCGGCGCGGTCTGTGTTGCCGTGGACAATCTGGGCAACGTGTTCATGTCGCCGGACGGCGGCAGGGAGTGGGGTAAGGAGTACGCGCTCGGCAAGGACTTCACCGGCGTCTCCTGTGCATCGCGCGAACTGTGCGTCGCAACCGATACCGAAGGCGAAGTCACGGCGGTCGCGCCCACGTCTTTCGAAGGGCACTGGCTCGAAGTCTAAGAAATCGGCGAAGGCCAGGTCAACGCGGGGTTTGGCGGCATCCCATGCCCGGGGAAGTCCACGACGAAATGCACCCTCTACGGGCCGCCGGAAGGGACGAAGGTCGTGTTGCGCGAGACCCCCTCCTCCGCCCGCTGGGGGTTCGTAAGATGGTCGGGCGTCACCTGTGAAAACGGCAGTCAGACAGGCGAAACCTGCGAACTCACGACGCCGAAAGGCACGCTCGAAGTCACGGCGGAATTTGAAGAGATCAAGCTGTTCCCGGTCACGGTGTTCGTGGACGGCGAAGGCGAGGTCACCGGTTCCGGCAGCACACCGCTGACGGGCCAGGGCCGCATTGAATGTGGCGCGAGCGGCGGTCCGATCTGCTCAACTGAAGTCCAGAGCGACGTGGCGCTCACGGCCGAAGCGAAGCCAGGGTATCTCTTTGCGGGCTGGGTCGGCTGTCGCAACGAACCGGGGGCGGCGGACGACCATTGCGTATTCGACCCGACCGGCGCCAGCGAAGTGATCGCGGTGTTCCTGCCGGAAGTCAAGAACGCCGTCAACGGCACGAATGGCGTCCAGGGCGAAAAAGGCGCCAGTGGCGCCACGGGCCCTCACGGTCCGGCCGGTCCTGCCGGTAAGCAAGGTGCCGCGGGCAAGATCGAGCTCGTCACATGCACCAAGAAGGGCAAGAAGCAGCACTGCACGACAAAGACGGAGTCGGGCACGGTCTCGTTCACGACCAGCTCCGCACACGCGACGCTCTTGCGCCACGGCGTGGTGTACGCGGCCGGAACCGCGCGCCTCGCGCACGGGCGCATGAGTCTCCGGCTGCTGCCGGTGCGCTCACTGCGACCGGGCAAATACACGCTCACGCTCATCAGCGGTACGGGACGGCACAAGAGGATCAGCAACGAGTCGTTCACGCTGAGCTAAAGCAACGGACATCCACCGCCTTCGGTCGCCCGCCCTCGAAGCGCGAGAGTCGAGCGCTCCTCACCGCCGGCGCGATGCTCGGGATCGTGATCTACGTCTTTCAGGACCGTCACGGAGGACCGTCACGGGCAGCGGCCCGCCGCGGTCTGACCTGCGTTACTTGCGCTAGAACGTGGCGCTGTGGAGGTGTTGGTGCAACGTTCGGCGCTTGGGCTGGCGTTGGCGGACGGGCTCAGAGCTGGCACGATGCGGATCGTCCCCGAGGAGCCCGTCATGTCCTCGTCCGCCTGCTGCTCTCTGACGGCACGCTTGTCGACTCCGAGAAGGTCCGCGCCCCCGCGCTCCGTGGAGGTTGTCCACCGGCGATCGAGCGCGCTTGGAGTGGCTTCCTCGGGTGAGGGTCGGACCAAGCATCATCGACGCCGGAGATCTCGCGCCTGGACGGTCTGCCAGCTCGTATCTGTCGCGCGCGGTCGATCTGGCTCGAGAGCTGCGGTCTCGTTGAATGCACCGCAGATGGGGCAGCACAGCACGATCCCCGCGACCCAGTCGGGATACACGTGCTCGGCGAGCATGTGATGGCAGGTGCCGCAGAGCAGGTCGATATCGCCGCTGCCGCGACCTTGGTAGGGCGAGATGTCCCCAGGCGGTTTTTTGAGGACAGTGTGCCCCTCAGTGCTGGCGATGATGCGGAGCAGGATCCGGGGCATAGGAAGTAGGAGAGGCCCGCGGCGCCGGTGCGGCCAGGCCGCCGGCGACGCGGGCCTAGGAGACGGGCCGATCAGAGTGGCCCGGCTGGCACTGTATCCAGAGTGCGGCGGGAAAGCCAGTGTCTACGTTTATTTCAAGCGGGAATGGGGCGCCGGGGCTGCTCCAGCGAGGGGTGCGGGCAGCCCCGGCGACTCCCGGTCCCTCGGCATGGGGTAGCGAGGGAAGTCGTCTCACACGCCAGCTCGGCATTGGGGGCTGAGCTAGCATTTGGCGACTAGAGGGCCCTCGGGAGCGAGGGCCTCGCGTATGAAAGCAGACATGGCTCGTTCCGAACAGTTGACTAATGGAACCCGAGTCGTCTCCGGCCCCGTGACTCAAATAAGCGCTGTCTTTGCGTTTATTTCGCGCTTCGTTGGGGTGCTTGGGCCTGCCAACGGCAGGGAGGAGGATGCCAGCGAAGCGAACGCCCCCTCGAGCTGCGGCTCAGGGGGGCCGTGCGCGCTGCTGCGGGGCTCGGTGACATCTGGGCTCCCACACACGCTGGCTGGCTGGCGGTCATCCCGGCGCACATGTAATCCATGGTGACGCGAACGCAGCCCGCTAGGGGGATACCGTTCACGAGTGCGACAAACGCAAACCTGTTGCGTAGTCGGTGCTCGACCCACGCGTGTAGCCGTGCGCTGATTTTTTTGCATGGGCCGAGTTTCGCTCAGCCGAGACGTCCTTTGCTCACAGCGACCTCCCCTGTTGAGGGGTTCGTACTTCTGGGAGCGGCTCGACGGTACCTTAACTCGTCCGTCGCTCCTGGGACTGCCACGCTGGTCACCGCGCGGCCCACCCTACACACATCGGAGACCGCGGCGCAGGATGCCTCATCTACCTCTTACTGCTGAACTTCAGGCCTCGTCGCTAGGGCTCCCTGACGGACTTCAGCACTGCCCCAAGGTCGGAGCGCATATCCCGCGCGAACGCGGACATCCCGCCGGTCTGCGTCAGCTCTAGCTTCCCTTTCCGGTAGACGTCGCCCAGGTTGCCCTGGATCTCCGCGAGATCGCTCCGACCTCCTGTGACGATCCCAAGCCGGTACCCAGGGCGGATCTCGCTCAGGATCTCGACGGCATGCGCCTCAGCTCCTCGCCAGCCACAGATGAGCAGGTGCTCGATCTCCGGGATCGTGCTGCGGAACGCTTCGACTTGGACGGATTCACATTCGAACGCCGTCTTGTTGGCCATCGGTACGGCGATGCCCGGTAGATAGACCTGAGGGCCGGCGTCCATTTGGACGGTCGTGGCGTTGCGCATCGTCAATGGCAGGCTGGTGTCGGCAAACTGCGCCGCAGCCGAGATCGCGCGGGACGTATTCATTGCGCTGCCTTGTGAGGGGGGGTGCTCTAGGACGCGTGACCAGTTGATCGACCCGTGGAGCTTGAGCAGCCCCCAGTCGACGCGCTGCACGTAGGCGCCCATGTCGTCGAAGTCCCAGTCCGGCAATACGCGTTTGGCGGCATCCTCGAGCAGTGTGTCGTAGTTGAACGTCACGAGCTGGACGCGCTGAGCGGTCTCCTCCTGCCACTCGAGGAGGTTGTTCAGGAGCGTGAGATACACGGTGTGGCCGTTCGCCTCCTCTACCCACTGACGGCTCATGTCGGTGATGAGCTGGCAGAGGTAGAAGCGGAAGGCGATCAACGACTGTCGAGCTGCCGTGCTGTTTTCGGCTCGCTCCGCGTACTGCGCCAACAAGGTCTCAAGGGTGTCCTCCGGCCCGCCGCCCAGCCGCTGACGAACGTAGTCGATGACAGCCACGCTCGCTGGATATTCGTTGGCGATGCTCCCGTAGCGATGCGCGACGAGATCCGCCGCGAGCGGGGGGCGGTGAGCGACACCAGGCACACCGGTTCTAGGGGCTTCCCCCGCTGGGCGCTCAGGATCGCTGTCGTATGACGCGCCGGCTCCAAAGATGACCATCAGCATGGGGCAGCGGATCGTTACCAGGGACCCCAGACAGAACCGAAGCCAGACGCCATCCGGGCGGCGCGCTGCGGCCACCCTAAACCCTGACCGCCGCAATCCAATCCACGGAGATGTAATTGCCGTCCGATCAACTGCCTGCCAGGGCCTCGCACTAAGGCGGTCCCTTCCTCTTTTTTCGTGCTGGGCCGATGTTCGGCAGCGCCCTATCACGGGACCGAAATGGTGGCCGTTCGCGCTCACCGGCCCAGGAGGGATATGAAGAGCCCGTGAGTCGCGAACCGATGGTGTGGGCTGGCCGCCCCGGATCTCGTGGATAGCTGGCCAGGATGTATCCACACCCGCGAGGGCCTGCCGGCGGAGTGGCACGAGCAGGTCTCAGGTGGGGTGGCGCCAGAGGCGCTCAGGCGAGGTTGTAGGCGGAGCAGACCGGGCAGCAGAGGACGAGGCCGGAAATCTTGTCGGCGGGGTAGATGTGGTCGGCGAGTATGTGGGAGCAGGAGCCGCAGAGGAGGTCGACGCCACCGTCGCCCTTACCAGACATGAACGGCGAGCGGTCTGAAGAAGCTTCCTTCTTGAGGAGCGGCCATGAAGCGGCGTCGGGGACGACCTGGAGCTTGATCCGCCGGACCTGTGGGGAGGAGCGGAAGGAAGGAACGCCGAGCTCATGGATCTCGCCCACCGGAGAAGGGTACACGAGAAAACGAGATCGTTGGACTTCTATGACGTGCGAGGATGAGGGGGCCGGCCGGATGGGCCGAGGGCCACATCGTGGCCGCTGATCACCGGCGCATCTGGCCCACTGCCCGGGATAGGCGCCGTCGACGGTCCGGACCCAGGAGCCAGGGCCGTCGCCAAGAACGTAGACTTGATAAACGCACACGTAGCGGCCGATTCCGACTTCGCGTAGTTCGCTATCGTCTGTGACGCGATTTCGTTGGTTGGACTTCGCTCGGGCGTGCGAATCAAAGGAACAACCACCACCTTGTGGCCGATAAGCGATGGAGTCACGACGCAGCCGACACGGAGAGAGTCGCAGTGCCGCGCCCAGGGGGACGAGCGCCGCGGTGCGTCGCCCCGGGAGCGTTAGCAACTTCAGCAGCTCGCGCACCAGGATTCTGCAGGCGATGCGAGACCTTGCCTGCGAGCAGGGGTACCAGGCCGTCTCGGCCACGGCGCTGATCGGTAAGGCTCGCGTCTCGAGCAAGACGTTCTACGAGAACTTTGCTGGAGCTGACGAGTGCTTCATCGCGACCTACGACGAGGCGACGGCGGAGATCGAGGCCGTGATGCGGCCGGCCTACATGCGCCCGGGCACGTGGGAACAAAGAGTCAGAGCGGCGCTCGAAGCCCTGCTCGAGTTTCTCGAGGACGATCGCGATCTCGCGACGCTCGTGTTCCTCGAGGCTCCAAAGGCGAGAGAGCTTCTGGGCGACAGGAGGGCGAGAATCCTCGAAATCCTCCAACTCGTGCTCGACAGCGGCCGCTCCGGCGAGAAGGCCACGGCCACCCCTGCCCTGATCGACGAGATGCTGGTCGAGGGCGCGATATCGGTCATTCGTGCGCGAGTCGCATCGCCGCAGGATGGGAGTCTCAGCCGGCTAGTCGACGAGCTGATGAGCGTGATCACGTATTCGTATATCGGCCCTCCGACCACGGCAGTGGCGCCACCTCCGCTGACGCCCGGACAGCTGGTTGCGAGCTCGCCAGGAGGACCGAGCACGAAGCCGCCGAGCAACATCAGGATGACCTATCGCACGTTGAGGGTCCTCACGGCCCTTGTGAAGAACCCCGGGGCGTCGAATCGGGAGGTCGCCGAGGGGGCCAGCATCAAAGACCAGGGGCAGATCTCAAAGATCCTGCGGAGAATGGCGGACCAGGGCCTGGTGCGAAACGAGGGCGAACACCGCAACGGGGCACCGAAGCGCTGGTACCTGACCGACCCTGGGCAAGCTTTGCAACGCCGTGGAGAGCGCGACCTCAACCGCCGGAGCTCGCCCCCCGACTAAGCAGCCAGCCCGCAGCTCGAGGGAGCGGCCCGAGAGGGATGTCCGCGCCGAGGTGGACCGCCGGCATGTGGCGGACGCAAGGAGCTACGGCTTCCGTCGAGGACGGGAGTCCGATCGGATCGTGATGGAGGGCGTTTTGAGCACGCAAAACGAGAAGGAGTTGACGTGTACGAGCGTTCTGTCAACTCTCTTGACGCCTACACATATCGGCGTCTAACCTGAGAGAAGGCTCGCGCCCGATAGAACCGGCGGGAACGAGTCCCCTCCAGAGGCCGGGGGCGCCGCGCATGAGTGGCGTCCCCTTCCTCGGACGGGATCGCGAGGCGCCGGCTGTGACGGGCGGTCACCCGGCTGTAGCTAGGCGATCGGCTTGGTCGCAGCGGGCATGGGTACGGGCTATCAGCCAATGAGAGCGTCAAGGCATCGCCCGAGGCTGCTGCCGCGACTGCACAGGCAGTCCTGTGGGCGGCCTGTTCCAAGTGGTTGGGATGGTGCTCGGGGTTGTGCCGATCTCTCGCGAGGAACCCTCGTGCAGCCTCACGGTGATGACGGTAACTACAGTCGCAGCAGGCATCTGGCTCAGATGCCAGGTCACGGCCGGCATGCGCATCGGCCGGCCTGACCCGAACACCAGCCGCGTCGCACGCTGCAGCAGGCCGCTCGGGGTACGCTGCTGGAGCCCGGGGCGCTCGCCCAAGCCCCGTTCAACCTGCTCGGCAGGCCAGCGAGGCAGTTGGACGCCTGGCCTCAGCTGGGGTCGTTCACCGGCTCGTCGGGTTCGTCTTCGTGACGCGGGCCCGCTCGACGGGTCGCGGCATTGCGCGCAACCCACTGGCTAGAGGAAGCCAAGCCTGTCGAGACGGCGCGAGGGGCTCCGCCGAGGAGCCGAGGGTAGCCGGCTTGCATGTAGGTCTGCCCCTGCCGAACCGCAGCAGATGGGCCCTTGTTCAGCCTGGACCTGACAGAGGGAAGTTCCCGCGAGGCGGTGTACCTCGAAATGGTGCGCATTTTGCGCCCTTTCGAGTTATCAAGCCTATTGGAATTTCCGCCCTGACTGGTTAGGGTGCCGCTCGTTTCTCTAGGGCCACCGGGACCCACCAATTCGAGTCGAGGAGGAAGCGGAATGCGGGGGCTGGATGCTGGCGTCGGGGTCGCTGGCTGGCGACACGCGAAGCAAATCTTCGCTTCAGTCGTCGCGTGTGGGCTCGTGGGTGTCCTGATGGCACTATGGCGCGCTTTCGTGGGGAGGTCGGCTGACGCGCGGCCGCCTCGGTCCCTAGATCGCACACCGCTCAGTCGCGCAAGCGTTCCGCCGTCCGCGGTGGCTGTATACGCATCGGAGCCCGTGCATCTCCGGGTCCGGCTCGGCTGGGTGTTGGCAGTCCTCGTTAGCGCGGCCTTTGCGCTGGGGGTTGTGCCGGCGCCAGCGGTCGCGGCGTTGACGCCAGCGGAGGAAGCGAACATCGAAGAAGTCGATGCTTGGGCTTATCGCAACGGTGGTGAGGAAAACCCGATGACCTGCGGGACGGTGTGCGGCGAACTCTGGTCCGCGGAGAAAGGCGTTCCCAAGAGCTCGACGGCCTTCTGGAACGAGCTCGCGGAACTCATGTTCCCGACCGGGATGTGGGGCACACTCGAACTCGGTGGGACGTTTCACCTTGGCAAGGAAGAATATTACACCGCGATTCTAGTGGAAGGCGCGGCACCGAAATGGATCTGGGTCCCCGTGCCGCGCGAAGCGCTGGAACCTCCAGGGGTGTGCGCGCAAGGGCATTGGGGGCACCTCAGGGCAATCGGCGAAAAATGGTCCCCGAGCTCGAGCGAATATCCGGCTCCTTCGTTCAAAACAGACGACTGGGTGATTTCTGCTTATCCGTGCGGCGTCGGCGGAGAAGGCATTGTCCAGTGGGACCCAGAAGCCGGCGAAGGATCCTGTAAAGCGGTAGGTGGTCCGTTCCCGATTCCAGCGTCCGGCAACGGCTGGTCGGAAGAACGCTGGCGATGGAGCACGTGCTACCAACTCAACAAAGAAAGCAAATACGAAGCCACCGGGTCGTGGGCAGAGGGGCTATACCGCCCATTTACGACTGCCAAGGTCGAAGCGCGCGAAAGCCAGACCAGCGAATCGGTCTTCAAAACCAAAGCCGGCATCGCCCCTGGGAAAACGGCCCTTCAGAAAGAAGTCGAGGAAGCACTCGAACACGACGAAGTTCTTGGCCCCTGGGTCAACTGGGTGCTCGAAGGCAAACACGGCCCGGCACCCGGCTCCGGAGGGAGCGCAGCCGAAGGTTACGGCGGAGACGGAGGTGGACCGTCGCCGGGCGGCCCCCCGCGATGCACAGATCACAGCCACGCGGTCAACTGCGCGACTGGGAACGAGAGCATCAGCCAGGTTGACCTCAGTGTCGGAGGTCGCGGCCCAGGCCTGACGCTCACACGAACCTACAACTCGCAGGCCGCCGTTTCGGCGTCGAGTCACGGTCCGTTCGGATACGGCTGGAGCGCTCCTTACGGTGCCTCTACCGAAGAACCGGCCACCTACTACCGGACGGTCACGACCGACGAAGGGTCGGTGCTGCGCTTCATCTTCGTCGAAAACCATTGGGTGTCGGTCTCACCGCTGATCCAGGCCACGCTTAGCGCCGAAGGCTCTGAATACATCTTGACCTACCCGGACCAGACGAAATACACCTTTGCGAGCAGCGGGCTGCTCAAGAGCATCACCGACCGCAACGGCAACACGATCACAATGCACCGCTCCGGCGAAGGCCGGCTCGAATCCGTCACCGACGAAAAAAGCCGTGCTATCACCTTCTCCTACAACGGAGCGGGAGAGATCAGCGAAGCCAAAGACCCGCTCGGGCACACCGTCAAATACAAATACGACGAAGCCGGAAACCTCGAAAAGGTCACCGAGCCCGGGGAAGAATCCGCGAACTGGACCTTCAAATACGACGGCTCACACCAGATGACGCTCGAGACCGACGGCCGCGGCAACAGCATCGAACGCACCTACGACGGGAGCCACCGCGTCAGCACCGAGACCGACGCGCTCAGCCGCAAACGCAGCTGGGAATACTCCGGCACCTACGGTCAGGAACCGACGACCACGACGATCACCGAGCCCAACGGCTCCACGACCGTTGAGCAATTCAACGCCCACGGCGAGCTCCTGTTCATCACGCGCGCGTACGGGACCAGCGAAGCGACGACGAGCACCTACGCCTACAACTCGGTCGGCGAGCTGGAATCCGCCTCGAACGGCCGCGGCTACCCGACGACCTACACCTACGACGCCAACCGCAACAAGACCAGCGAAACCGACTCGCTCGGCCGCAAGACCCAATGGACATACAACTCGACCCATGATGTGATCTCAACCACCACGCCGGCGGGCGAGACCACGACGATCAAACGTGACGAACACGGCAACGTGGAAACGGTCGAACGGCCCGCGCCGGGCGAAACGACCCAGAAGACGAAATACAAATACACCGCCCACGGCCAGCTCGAACAGCTCGAAGACCCCCTCAAAAACGCCTGGAAATACGGCTACGACGCCGCCGGCGACCGCACCAGCGAAACCGACCCGGAAGGCGACAAGCGCACCTGGGAATACGACGAAGACTCCAACGTCATCGCCAGCGTCAGCCCACGCGGCAACGTCGAAGGCGCGGAAGCAGCCAAATACACCACCAGCATCGAACGCGACGCCCAAGAGCGCTCGAAGAAGATCACCGACCCGCTCGGCCACACGACCAAATACGTGTACGACAAAGCCGGCAACCTCGAAAAACTCACCGACGCCAACAGTCATACGACGACCTACGCCTACGACGCTGACAACGAGCCCACCAAGGTCGAACAGGCCAACGGCGATACGACCGAAACCGGCTACGACTCCGAAGGACACGTCGAAACCCAGACCGACGGCAACAAAGACACGACCAAATACACGCGCAACAAACTCGGCGAGGTCACCGAAGAAGAAGACCCGCTCAAACGAAAGGCCAAAAAGAGCTATGACGCCGCCGGCAACCTCACGAAACTCGTCGACGCAAAAGAACGCACCACGACCTACAAATACGACGCGGCAAACCAGCTGAGCGAAGTCGAATACTCAGAAGGCGGGAACCCGGCCGTCGAATACCAATACAACGCGGACGGCGACCGGATCAAGATGCACGACGGGACCGGCACGAGCAACTACACCTACGATCAGCTCGACCGGCTCACCGAAACCAAAGACAGTCACGGCGACGTCGTCAAATACGAATACAACCTTGCCAACGAGAACACCAAGATTACATATCCCAACACCAAAACCGTCACCCGCAAATACGACAAAGCCGGCCGCCTCGAAAAAGTCGAAGACTGGCTCGAACACACCACGAGCTTCAGCTACGACCCCGACTCCGACCTGACGAAGTCTGCCTTCCCGAACAACGAAGACAAATACAGCTACAACGAAGCTGACCAGCAGACTAAAACCGAAATGAAGAAGGGCGCCGAAACCCTCGCGTCCCTCACCTACACGCCGGACAATCTCGGCCAGCTAGAAAAGGTTGTCCAAACCGGGCTCCCTGGCGCCGAAGAAACCAAATACAGCTACGACGAAAACAACCGCCTGACCAAAGACGGCTCAAGCGAATACAAATACGACGCCGCCGACAACCCCACCACCACGCCGGGGAGCTCCAACACCTACGACGCCGCGAGCCAGCTCGAAAAAGGCACCAACGTCGAATACACCTACAACGAACTCGGCGAGCGCACCAAACGCAAACCCTCGAGCGGGCCCGCCACGACATACGGCTACGACCAGGCCGGCGACCTCACCAAAGTCGAACGACCCAAAGAAGGCGAAACCAGCGAAATCAAAGACAGCTACACCTACGACGGCAACAGCCTCCGCGCCTCCCAGACGATCAGCGGAACGACCACCTACATGAGCTGGGACCCCGCCCAAGGCCTACCACTACTGCTCAACGACGGCACCAACAACTACATCTACGGGCCCGAAGGCACTCCGATCGAGCAGATCAACGGAGAAGGCACCGTCCAGTACCTGCACCATGATCAAGCAGGGTCTATCCGACTGCTCACGAACTCCAGCGGCACGGTCGACGGAAAATGCACGTACAGCGCGTACGGCACCCCCACATGCGAAGGGACCGCGAGCACACCGCTCGGCTACGACGGTCAGTACACGAGCACCGATACCGGCCTCGTCTACCTCCGGGCGCGTACGTACGACCCAGCGACCGGCCAGTTCATGAGCCGCGATCCGCTTGAGTCCATCACTGGCGAACCGTACGGCTATGTGGCAGACGACCCGCCGAACGCTAGCGACCCCGCTGGGCTCGCGCCCATCGCGATTCCGGCCCCGGTGGCCGCAGGGTGCGCTGCCGCACCGGAGGTCTGCGCTGCCGCTGGGCTTGCAGGCGGGCTCGTGGGTGCGGACGCCTATCTCGGAGTAAAAGCCGTCAACGCCTGGACGGGCGACGAAGGCGGAGACGAAGGCGAATCCGAGATCCGCCGAAAGCAGGCTGAACTCGAGGGCCACTGCGGCTCATTGGGTACTCCCAACCCGGGAAACCTCGAGAAAGTGAGCGACCGCGAGATCAAGGAAATCCTGGACGAGGCGGGAACAGACCCACATACGGACAAGGCCGAAACGGTTGGTGGGGAGGCCGGTGCATATGATTACTACAGAGACAAGACGACTGGGGAAATCTATCTTGTGCCAAAAGACGGAGGCGAGCCGATTCCAACCGGGCTAGGCGGTTGAGCAGCGAAGCGCACATCCCGTGGCAGCGTGCCTGGGTGGAGGTCCGGTGTTCGCTGAATGTGTTTAGCGAGACCTTGAGCCCGACCGCGGTGACAGCGCGCGTGGGGGTAGAGGCTACGGACCGGCAAGTCAAGGGAGACCTCCGTCGTCGTGGCGGTCGTTCGACACCTGCGGTGCGCCACCGATGGACGTGGGCGCCGGATGACAAGGTTGAGCGCCTCGTGGACCCCCAGCTTGACGCCATTTGGGGCGCGCTCGGTTCGCGCTCGGAAGCCTTTTCGGCGCTTCCTGCCGAGGCGAAGGTATCGCTCAGCATATGTATCGTGCATCATGGCGCAGAGCTCAGCCTCGGTTGGGTCCTCGATCGGCGTCATGTCAGGACTGCAGCTGCGTTCGCCGCATCCATTGACGTTGACGAGTACAACGAGACCGGTCGCGACGCCTGAGAACCACGGCGCGTCGGTTGGAACGTCGCGGATTGGCACTTGTGCGACCCGCGTGGCCGTCGCACGGCCTCGCGGCGCGTGGTCCGGTGCACAACAGCCGGCGCGCATGCAAGACGGCGTGCGGTCGGCCTTGTAGGCGCGGACGAGGAAGGCTGAACCGAATCGGCGCCGAACACGGCAGCAACGGTCAGAATGTCGCGCTCTCGGTGTCGGCCGTCGTCGGACCGGGCACGTCACCAGACATGCACGAGACGGCGAGATCCCGATTTCGCGAGCCGCGCGAGCGGATGCCGACGGGACCCTTTACAGCGTCGGACATGGATCGCGGACACGACGCGCGATGCGACAGATGCTGGCCTCGGCCGCTCAGGGCTTGACCAACGGCGCCGTCACCGTTCGCTCGCACGAGTAAGCGCCATGCTCCCAAAGGTCTGCCGGGGGCCCCATCCACCACTCGTCCCCTATCGCGAGCGATTGATACTGACGCACTGCCTTCGGGCTAAGTGTCAACTATCTCCGCCTGCCAGCGTCGATGCGGTCGATCGGATACGATCCCGACCAACCGAATCAACGGGGGTGAACGGTGGCTCAGGAAGTCGAGTTTGGGAATGGCGGCGAAGCCAAGATCCGCAGCTTCTGGGTCGGCCTCGGGCTCGTGATCATTACGCTCGGGATCTACGGCTTTTGCTGGTATTACTTCGTTAACAACGAGCTCAAGGATGTCGGGCTTGCCAAGGACGATCAGAACCTCGGGCAGTCAAGCCCAGCGATGTCGGTGACCGCTTTGCTACTCGGTAGCTTCACGTTCTGGGTGGCCCCGCTGCTCTCGATCTTCAATTACGGCCAGCGCATCAAGCGCGCCCAGCGGTTGACCGGTGTTGAGAAGCAGGATCAGATCAACCCTACGATGGCGTTCCTTCTTTACTTTCCGGGCGTCATTCTAATCGTGCCGTTGTTTTTCCACTACTGGTACGTCACGAAGCACCAGAACATTGCCATGCGAGCCGCCGGTGACCTGCCATATAGCGGCGATATCGCTTTATCTGGCGCCGCCTGATAGCCGACGGCCTGCGCCTAGCCACCGCGCATGGCCGCCCCACTCGAAGATGACGGCAAACAGTGGCACCGGACCGACGACCGTTGAGACTCGATAGATCTCAATCAGTGACCAGCGATGACAGGAGGACGGCAAGACTATGACCGGGCCCAGCGCAGACTACCGTGAGCGCGTCGCTAAGCAGATGGACCGTATTGATAACGAGGCTGCACTGGATCAGCTACTCGATGAGCTCGAGGGTGCGGTTAGCGAGGACTCAGACGGCGGCAAACCTGACGAGGACCTCGCCGCCGTCGAAAGCTGGGCCTCGATCGCTTCCTACGCCGTCAGTCGGTTCTACACCCAAAAAAGCCTTCGCCGCGACTACGCCGGCTGGGGGAAGCGACAAGCAAAGCGCCTTCGGAGGATCGCCGACAAACTAGCCGACATTCTCCGCGGAATCGTTGGACAAGTCGGTGCGATCGGGTTCTCCGTCGGTATCGCTTTTCCGGGCGGAGTATCGATCGCGCTGAACTGGTAGCCGTGCGAACGTGAACATGTCGATCTAAGGAGCAGTTCGGCCATGACATTTGCCGTCTTTCGTGGTACGCGCGTGAGTTCGTGGCCTGGTCCGAGCGCCGGGACTGCCCGGTATGGAGGTAAGCAGCCCCGGCGCACCGGTGGAGGTCGACTCCCGCCCGGTATCACGGGGGCCGCACGACATCCAATCACCTCGCGAGCATCAAAACAACTTGACAGGACAGGGCGCCTCAGGGGATTGTGTCAATGCGACGGCGCCGTCGCATTCAAAAGCCGTCGCGCGCGTTTATTTCATGTAGGGTCCGACGCCGATGGGAAGCCTCCATGAGTTCGGCGTTCCCGCTTGGCGAAGCCGGCGGCGGGTTCGGAGGATCAAGGTCCAGGTGGTGCCGGACGCCAACCTGTGGCCGGTGCTCGCCAAGGACGTTACCGGCGATCTGTCGCCTTTCCTGTCCGGGAAGGGGGACGGTGGGGTCGACCTGCTTTGCGGGAACTGCGACCAGCTTCTCGCGGACCATGTTTACCCCGCTGACAAGCTCGCCGGGATTGTCCTTTGCTGTCCCGTGTGCGATGCCTACAGCCTCGCGTGATTCTGCACGCGTCACAACGTGAGGCCTGGCCGTCAAGCTCCAGGCTTCACACGGGTGTGGCGATGCGTTCTGCGCCGGCCTGAATAGGGCTGGCTGTGGCCCCACACCAAGCGGCTCGTCGCTCACCGGCCCCAACTATCCCCGCGGGTCGGTGGGCGCGAGCCCCGTCAGTTTCCGCGCTCGAGTCGGACCGAACTAATTGACTGCTACCGCGACACACGGGAAGTAACTGTCAAGTAGTCTGGCGCGGGGAGCCGCGGCGCGTCCAGGCTGTGGGGGTGCACGTCGCCGCGTCGCGGCTCCCCTGAGCCGTGACCGAACGGACTCTTCATGTAACGTCCGACCCGGTCCGCTATCTTTCGTGCCCAATTTCGTTTATCGGACTCCGCTCGGGGGCGGGCGGAGAGTCGGCGAGTAAGGACCAAATTCCTCCCTGCGAGGCTATGCCAGCACGACGGACCGAGCAGCGAGCGAGCCGCAGGAACCCCACCCGTGCTGCCGACGGGTCGGGCGTCCGCCGGCCTGGGAGCGTTAGCGGGTTCAGTAGCTCACGCTCGAGGATCTTGAGCACAATGCGCGCGTTGGCCTGCGAGGAAGAGTTTCACGCAGCGGCAGCCACAACGATCATCAAACGCGCCGGCGTCTCGAGCAAGACGTTCTACGAGAACTCGAGCTCGCCGAGTTGGTGTTTCTTGAGGCTCCCAAGGCCCCGCAGCTGCTCGGAGGCAGACGTGCGCGCATGCTTGAGATCCTGCGGCTCGTGCTTGACAGCGGCCGCTCAGCGGACCATGCGACGGCCACGCCGACCCGTATCGATGAGCTGCTAGTGGAGGGCGCGATCTCCGTGATCCGCGCCCGAGTCGCCTCCCGCAAGGAGGGGGCGCTGACCCAGCTGCTCGACGAACTCATGGACGTGATCACCTACTCCTACATCGGCCCACCGAGCAAGGTCATCGCTCCGCCGGCGATGCCTGCTCAGGCTACAGCGACGACGCCCGGACAAGGCAAGTCACGACGATCGCTCGACATGCGGAGGACGTATCGCACCTTGTGAGTCCTCACGGCACTCGACGAAATCCGCAGGGCCTCAAACCGAGAGATCGCCGCGGCCGCCGGGATCACCCACGACGGCCAGATCTCAAAGCTCGTACGCCGCCTAGCCGAACAAGAACTCATCGTGAATGCGGGGGTGCCGAAGAAAGGAGCACCCAAGCGGTGGCATCTGACAGACCACGGACGCACTTTGCAGCGCTGCGGCCAGCGCGACCTCAACCGCCGGAGCTCGCCCCCCGACTGAGGGAACCGTGCTACGTCTGCCGCGAGTCCTCGGTCCTCAGCAGCCACTTAGTGCTTACCGAATTTGGAGCGAGCCGGGAGCCGGCAATGCGCAGCGACCGACACTGCGCGGGAGTGGCTGCCAGTTCGTCCGCTGCAGCGGTAACGGCTCTGCCATTCCTCGCGGGGTACGGTGCGTGTCCGCATGAGCGATATCAGTCAGGAGCCGGGGGAGGTCGGAACCCATCGGATGCTTGGCGCGCTTCCCTTGGCACTGATCTTGGCGTCGGACCTTTGTCGCCGCTGGCATCCCGAGATGCCGCTCTATGTACATGGGGTGCTGGATGAGGGCGCGCACCTCTTGACTGCCGCACTGGTGCTGTCCGCTCTGCAGGGTCGGGGGGCGGACGCCTGGGGAGGGTCGATGCTCGTGAGCACGGTGGTGCTCGACGTTGATCACGTTCCGGCAATCGGGGGGAGCGACGTTCTGTCGAAAGGGCTGTACAGGCCAGCTCCGCACTCATTGTTGACGCTCGGGCTATTGTGGGCGCTCGCCAGGCTGATGCCACGCCCGCGGAAAGCGATCTACGGGTCTCTCGCGGGAGTTGCTGTGCATCTATTTCGGGACATGGGCGACGGGAGCGTTCCGTTGCTTTGGCCGTTGAGCAGGAGATCGTTCAAGGTCGGGTATCCGCTCTACGCGGGCGTGATGGTGTTCCTCGCAGCCCGAGCGGCGACTCGCGAAAGCGATATCTAAAGAGCGCTACAGAAGCTCCGTTATCGAGCATTGACACTAATTCAGCCATCGTTCCTTGGGCTCACTACCGGTGCGACAGGCCGATGCGGCGGTCGGCCAACTCCCCCACCTGATGGCTAAGAGTTTCTCATTGCCGGGCGAGTTCTGACGGTCGGGTCGTGGGGGGAGCTCAAGCCTGTCCTGGACATCGTCGATGCTTTGTCCATGGCCGAGCCCGTTCTCTGGGTCCGCGAGTCACACACTGCGGCCAAGCACCGTGTGCTTCGCTCCTACCTTGATGCCTGGATCCCGGTAATGGCACACCAGGCGCTGCGGGTCCGCGGCCACGCAAGTGGCACCCCACGCCTGCTTCTCGTCGACGGTTTTGCGGGGCCCGGGCGTTACGCGGGCGGCGAGCCGGGGTCGCCGCTGATCATGCTCGAGGCGCTGCTCTCACATAAGGCCTTCGACCAGTTCGCGAACGTCACGTTCTCCTTCTTGTTCATAGAGCAGGATTTACGCCGTGTCGAGCATCTGCGCGGCGAGATTCACGCGCTCGGCGACCTGCCGGCCAACGTGTCGGTCCGGATCGAGCACGGTGAGTTTGAGTCCTTGTTCGGCTCGCTTGTCGACGGCATCACCGACCGCGGGAACGTCCTCGTCCCGACATTCACGTTCATCGACCCGTTCGGCTATTCCAGTGCGTCGATGTCGCTCACAGGGCGCCTGACGGGTTTCCCACGTTGCGAGGTCCTTTACTTCGTGCCGCTCTCCTTTGTGCATCGATTCGTCGGTCGCGACGGCCAAGAGGCGGCGCTGACCTCGCTGTTCGGATCAGAGCAGTGGCGCGGGGCGATCGACTTGAGCGGCGACGAGCGCCGGGCCTACCTGCTTGAGCTCTTCGAACGTCAGCTGTCCGCAGGGGCCCATGTCGAGTACGTCCGATCTTTTCAGTTGCACACGGAGGACGGTAATGACTATCGGCTCGTCTTCGGCCTTGGCCATCGAAAGGGGCTGGAAATCGCCAAGGATGCCATGTGGGCGGTCGATCCGGTCGGCGGAACCTCCTTCGCCGCCACGACCGAGTCCGGGCAGGAGGTCCTGTTCGCTCCCGCCGAGCTCCTCGGCACTGGGCCGCTGTTGGCCGAGCTGCGCGCGAAGTTTGGTCGCGACTGGTTCACGATCGAGCAGGCCGAGCAGTGCACGTTGATTGACACGCCGTTTCGCATCGGTCAGTTGCGCCGCGACACGCTCGCTCCGGCCGTGCGCGAGGAAGTTCTCGAGATCCAACGTCCCGGTCGCTCGGGGTTCAAGGGGGCGAGGCTGCGGTTCAGTTGACGCCGCGCGAGGTCACTCTGGGATGCTGGCCGACTACTCGACGCTACCGCCGCCCTGTATGCGAACGTATGTTCGCATACTTCAGCAGGAGGGAGGCGGCGCGCGACGAACGAGGAGGACCATGGCCGATAAGAGCTCAATCGAGTGGACCGAGGCGACCTGGAATCCGGTCACCGGCTGCGACCCGGTGTCGCCCGGCTGCGCGCACTGCTACGCGAAGACCTTTGCCGAGCGCTGGCGCGGAGTCCCGGGCCATCCCTATGAGCAAGGCTTTGACATCCGCTTCCGGCCGGAGCGTCTGCAACAGCCCGTGAAGTGGGCCCGCTCTCGCATGATCTTTGTTAACTCGATGTCAGATCTGTTCCACGAGGACGTGCCGCTGCGCTACATCGAACAGGTCTTCGACGTGATGGGGGCTGCCAGCCAACACACTTTCCAGATCCTCACCAAGCGTCACGAGCGACTTGCAGAGGTGGCCGGCGAGCTGACTTGGCACCCCAACGTCTGGATCGGTGTCTCGATCGAGAACCGTCGCTTTGTGCACAGAGCCGACTACCTGCGCGAGGTTGACGCGGCCGTGCGCTTCATCTCCGCCGAGCCGCTGCTCGGCCCGCTGGACTCTCTAGATCTCGCGGGCATCGGCTGGCTGATCGCCGGCGGCGAGTCGGGACCGCATCACAGGCCCGTGAGGATCGAGTGGCTGCGCGATCTACGCGATCGCTGCTTGGAGGAGGACGTCGCCTATTTTTTCAAGCAGTGGGGCGGCCATCGCCCAAAGTCCGGAGGAAGGATGCTCGACGGGAAGATCTGGAACGAGATGCCGTCGAGGTTGCTTGAGATCGCGTGAGCGCGGGGTGTGCATCCTTGAGGAGCCCGGCGTCGATCCGATCGCGAAGGCCTGGGTCTTAGGCTGACGCGATGAGGTTGTGCGTAGCAGTTTGTCCCGAGGTGCTTCCGTTCGTTAGTCCGCCTGGTGGCGATCCATCCACTCTGTTTGGCGAATTGCGGAGTAGATGTGCGCCCATCGCTCCTTGCTCTTGGGTTGGTCACCTCGGAAGCGGATCGAGGCGAGCATCTTGATATCGGCTTCGGGGAGATGGTTTGCGTGTGCGAATTCGAGCAAGGATGCCGGCTCCTCGGTGGGCTCGTTGGTGAGGATTCGTCGTCCGAGTAGGTCGGACATCGTTACGCCGAGAGCCTCGGCAATTGCGTAGAGCGTCTCGCCGGAAGGGCGAGGTGTCTCGCCAGCCTCGATCGACGAAATGTAGCTCTTCGAGAGGTGGGCGGCTGCGGCGAGTTGGCTGAGATTGAGACCGCGTTCCTTACGGAAGAGGCTGACGCGCTCGCCAATTGGGTTGATCTGGCCGTCGTCACTTGAATGACGAGCCATCTCAGCACCACATCCCGACTCGTCGATAGAGGGCGAGAACGCGGGGTCGCGGCTTTCCGTCGCGGGCGACGTAGGGGCAGTAGCGGGCGGAGACGTGGACCTTCTCGACGTCGCGAGACGTGATGCCCGTGAGCGTCGTGCTCTCGTCTACGAACTCGCCGTGGCGGGCGCGGTCGAGTGGGTCGCCTTGGTCGATCGATTTGAAGCGGCGAACGGATGGCCACGACCCTCGCGTCCAAGCGTAGGAGACTCGGAGTTTAGCCGGTGCGTTGCCGTCGGCTCGCTCGGTTGGCTTGTTTTGGACCCCGGCGACAAGGAACATGGCGTCCTCTGGCCAGAGATCGACGATGCGGTGTCCGGTGGCTTGGAGGCTCGCGTCGTAAATGTCGGCGATCGCGGTCAGGGTGGACAGGCCGAAGTCGGCGTCGGCGAGGTCTGCCGACACCAGGCGCCTGGGTAGGGGCAGCTCGCTTCCGCAAACGTCGCACAGGGTCTCAAGCGAGTCGTTTGCGTGCTTTTGTGTCGGCGGGTCGCAGCGCATTTGCATCTGTAGTTGGTATCCGGGCATGAACGTGTGTGCGATCTCGTGGAAGCCGCTGAAGCGCTGCCGGCGGTGGCCGTCGCTCGAGCGCAGCCGGATGTGGGTTGCGCCTGTCTTTGGGTCGGTGATGAGGCACGCGGCGTTCGGGAGCGGACAACGCACGACCGACCGTACGTCTTGGTAGTAGGCGACCATGGCGAGGTTGATCGGGGCGCGCGCGTCAAGCTCGACGAGGATCGAGCCGGCGACGCGCGTGACCCTCCCACGGTCGCTGACGGAGGGATGCTCAAGCCGGCCTGCTCGAGAAGACTCAGTTGGGTCATGGCCGCTACAGAGTGTACTAGTGCGCTACTCCGAACGATTGGACAAACGTGCTAGCGTCCGCTACTCCGAACACACGACAGGCATACTGGACTTTTGTCCAGACACCGGTGCTCAGGTGTCAAATTGAGAGGAGGTCGGATGGCGACGAGCGTGCGAGTCGGATGCATCAACAAGACGAACCGGCAGGATCCCCAGGCCCGTCATAGCGGCCGCGAATATTTGAAGACCGAAGCTGACGGGGTGAAACCTGACAACCTGCTCTCGCTGTCCGAGTGTCCGAGCTAAGAGCGAAACGGAAAGGCGGTACCGATGGCCCGGCAGGTGTTTTTCAGCTTCCACTACGCAAACGATTTGTGGCGCGCGAACGTGGTGCGCAACAGCGACACGATCCAGAAAGCCGAGACGGAGGTGGGGAGGTTCGATCACTCGCTCTGGGAGGAGGCCAAGGCGAGCGGTGATCCGGCGATCAAAGCCCTGATCGATGAAGGCCTGAACGGCGCGTCGGTAACGATCGCGCTAATCGGGAGCGAAACATCCTCGCGGAAGTGGTGTCTGTACGAGCTCGCCGAGAGCCACGACGCGACCAAGGGACTGCTCGGGATTCGGATCCACAACATCAAGAATCAGGCCCAGGAGACCTCAACCAAGGGGCCCGACCCGTTCGCCTACCTCGAGAGCACCGACGCTCAGGGCGTCAAAAGCACGCTCGCCGGCGTGTACCCGATCTACGACTGGGTCGCGGATGACGGGTACAACAACGTCGACAGCTGGATCGAGACAGCCGCCGCAGCGGCGGGTCGGTAGAAAGGAGCCGTCCAGAAAATGGCTCGACGCGTTTACTTCGCCTTCGACTACAAGGACGTGTTCGCCGTCAATCAGATCCGTCGCAGCGGGCAGTTCACGTCGGTCGCGGTCGCCGGCTTTCACGATGCATCGCAGTGGGAGAAGCTCAGACAGAAAGACGACAACGTCATCAGGCGCGCGATCGACACCGCGCTTAAGAACACGAGCGTGACCGTCGTATGCATCGGGGAGCGCACGGCCTCGCGCAGGTGGGTCAAGTACGAGCTGTCCGCGAGCCTCGTCCGGGGTAACGGGCTGCTTGGTGTCTACCTGCCGGGGACCGCCGGGCACCCTATCCCGAAGACGCTTGTAGGGGCGGGGGCTGGCGTCTATCGATGGAATCCCCAGCGCTTCGCCGCCTGGGTCGAGGCGGCGGCACGCCGATAGCTGATGCTTCACCTCCTAAGCCCGGCTCTCTCCGACGTTGACCAGCGCCAGGCTGCGGCGCTGCTCGACGCGGCGAAGGCGGAGTGGGACGACATTCCGTTCTCCGATGTCAGCGCCGGAAGCTTGGACCGCTGTCAGCCGAGCGACGGGGATGGCGTGGTGTTCTTCAACCCGCCGCTCGATGAGCACGCACAAGCCGTCGACCTGCTTTTGGCGGAGGCGACCGAGGCCGGCGCCGTGATCTTGCCGATCGCAATGGATAGCGAGCACCGGCGGCCGCCAGGGGCGGCCGGAGAGCTCCAGAGCTTCGACGTCGTCGACCAGCTGAGACGTCGCGAGCTGACGGCCGAGCAGCTCCCGATCGTCGGAGCCGCGTTCGCCAGAGAAGCGCTCGGGGTGACGATGCCGACGTTCGTGAAGTCGCGCCTCCGGATCTTCCTTTGCCATCGCAGACGCGACGGGGAGGCCGTGACCGCCGAGCTGGACGCCGCACTGCAGGTCCGCCACGAGCACGTGTTTCGCGATTTGATCGATATCCAGATCGCCGAGCGCGCGCAAGAGCGGATCGAAGCGCATCTAGCGGGTGCTGATGTTCTCGTGTTCCTCGACACGCCCGACGCGGGCGAGTCCTGGTGGGTCGCCCGCGAGCTAGAAATCGCTCTCGGACGCAACATCCCGGTCGTGTGGGTCCGCCTTCATGCGGCCGAGGGGGAGCGGGAGCAGCTCACCGTCAAGCCGGGCGCCGAGCCTCATATCGAGGTGCAGGACGCCGAGCTGTCGCGGGGGGAGGCAGGCCTGCTCGCCGATGAGATCCTTCGCGTCGCCGCACGCCTAGCCAGTCAGCACGGGCGCACCACCATGCAGGCGCTGCGGCGCCTAAAGGTTTGGGCTGCCGAGCAGCGCGCCGAGATCGAGCTGCTCAATGCACGTCAACAGATCTTCCAGCTCCGCCACCCGCCGTCGGCCGCACGCGCATATCCCCTGCGTCCCGCTAGTGACGTACTGCAGCTCTTTGGCCGGGCGCCCGACGACTCGGACCGCGAGTCGCTTGAGATGTTCCTCGCTGAGCGCGGCATGGGTCCCCACGACCATGAGTGCCGCGCGTTTGACGCTGCAATACTCCTGGACCCGACGGGCACCGGACAGCGCGCTCTTGGCGAGTGGTCGGTGACCGAGCACCCGGACCGGCTCCTTTCGTACCTTGCTCCCAAGCGCGACCGTGCGCACGACTCAGCGTCACCGCGGCTTCTGCTGCTGGGCGCCTTCCCGACAGGCGACTACGCGCGTGATCAGATTACACCGGCTGTTCATGCGGCCGCGACGACCTGGCTGCGACTCGGCGGCAGCATCGTCTGTGGCGGGCACCCCACGTTCGTGCCGCTGCTCGCAAGCGCCTCGGCAGCGATCCTGGGGGACGCCTGTCGCGAGCGGCTGATCGTCTACCAATCCGAATGGTTTGCCGCACCAGCGCAGCTACACGAACTCGCCGAGCATGCAACCGTGATTCCAACCGAGCGGCGCGACTCGCGCGAGGAGTCGCTCACCGTGATGCGCAACGCCATGATTTCCGACGGTAACGCGGTCGTTGCGCTCGCGATCGGCGGCCGAACTCACGAGGCGGGCACCCACGTTCCTGGTATCGATGAGGAGATCGAGCTCGCTCGCGCGCAAGGAATCCCGGTCTATCTCCTCGGAGCACCAGGGGGGCAGGCCGCTGTTCTCGCGGCGAAAGCCGCGAACGAGACAAACCCGTGGACAAGTCTCGGGAACGGGCTCGACCGGGCCAGCAACGAACTGCTTGCCGGGACCGAGGAGTACGAGCGTGCCGTCGAGCTGATCTGGGAAGCGAGCACCGGCCGATGAGCGCGGTTCCCTGACTTCAGGTGCCGTCGCAAGGATGCCCATTGCCGCGAGCCGTCGCCGCCGTGCCGCCGCCGATGTCGTCCAATGCCGAGACTAAGATGGCGATGTGACTCCGCTGATCGATCTGCTCGAGACCAGTCCGCCGGTCGACCTCCAGCTACCTGGCGGGTATGACCCTGACCGTAATCTGCGGGTTGACGGCACCGGGCGGCCGGTCGTCTTGGTGCCTGGCTCGGGGTTGGGGACGCAGACGCGGGGCGGTGCCGACCGTGACGATGCGCCGCCCACCGTTACCTCGCTTACGGGGACGGTGACGAAGAACACAAGCGATCGCGACGAGATGACCAGTCTGCTGGTCACCAAGACAGCGGGCGGCCGCGACACCGACGACGATCGTGCGATAGCTGCCAGCGTGCTGCTCGGCACGGTCACCTTCGCGGGCCCAGACCGCGACTGAGCACCCGCCGAGCGGGCCAAAACCGCGTGCTGGTTCTCGTTTCCAACCGCGAAGATCTCACCGCCGACTGGCTCGTGCTCGAGCTCGAGCGCCGAGATGAGCCGTTCGTCAGGCTCTGCACGGAGGACTACCCGAGCAAGATCCGCATCGGCTGGACACTGAACGATGCCGCCCTTGAGCTTGGCGAGAGCACGCTCGCGGCCGAGGATGTCACAGCCGTGTGGTGGCGTCGATCCGTGGCGCCCGTTATCCCGGCCGGACGAAGCCCGGGGGAGATGGCTTGGGCAGCCGGCGAGTCGCTCGCAGCGTGGGACGGTTTCTGGGAGGGAGTCAATGCTCACTGGGTCAACACCCCGGGCGCGAACGCCAAAGCAGAGAGCAAGCCCGCACAGCTCCGCGCAGCCAAGCGGCTCGGCATGAACGTCCCGGCGACCCTGATCACGAGCTCTCGCGCGGCCGCACGCTCCTTCGTAGAAGCCGAAGGGACCGTGGTTTGCAAGGCGTTGCGAAGCGGGCTGATTCCGGGCGTAAACGGAGATCGCGTCCTCTACACCCAGCCCGTCGACCCGCAGATGCTCGCGGGGCTCGAGGAGTTGGGACCCGAGCCGTATCTCTTCCAAGCCCTCGTCGAGAAGAGCGCCGATGTCCGGGTCACCGTGATCGGTGAGCGAGTCTTCGCCTGCCGCATCGACAGTCAATCGACACCCGACGCCTCGGTGGACTGGCGGAGAGGATCGGCAGAAGACCTGCACCATGAGTCCATCGAGCTTGACGAGCCCACGACCCGTCGACTACGCGATCTCACGGCCGGCTTCGGCCTGCGGTTCGCCGCAATCGACCTTGCGGTTGACCGCGAGAGAGGTTACGTCTTCTTCGAGATCAACCCGAACGGGCAGTGGGCGTGGGTCGAGCAGCTCACGGGACAGCCACTGGCGAGCGCACTCGCGGACGAGTTGCTCCGGCGATGACCGAACAGCCCCAACACGGTAGTCCGCCGGCAGAGGACGAGCTTCCCGGGGCGATCGAAAAATCCCCCGACCCCAAGCGAATCCGCGAGCGGCGCGCGAAGCTCAAAGGCTGGCGGTTGCAGCTCTACGACTACCGCGTAGTGCCGGCCGAGATTCCCAGCGAGTTCAACGAGCCCCTCGCTGAGCTCATTGAGAGGCTCTCGACCGACGATGCCCTCACGGCCGGCACGATCCTCGAGGAGGCCCAGGCGATATCCAACGAGGCGATCGGCCGCATCGATAGCGCCGAGCGACGAGCGACAACGCTTCAGGGAACGGTCGCAATCGCAGCGTCGCTCGTGGTCGCGGGAGCGGGACTGCTGCTCGACCCAAGCAAGGTGAGCAACCGCGACTGGCGAATCGCGCTGCTCATAATCCTCGCCGCCGTCCTCGGATGCTTGATCGGGTGCGCTTGGAGAGCCCTGGCCGTGACAGGTCGCATGTTCGAGTTCGAGCAGCCCGGGCCCGAGCGCATCCACCTTCGAGCTAAGGCGCCGGGTCTCAAGGCACGGACGTTCAGGGCCGCCGAGCTACTTCGTGCGGCGGGAGTCGCCAGCGAGGTGGGGGCCGTGAAGGTAGGCCTGCTGCGCTCCTCGGCATGGTGGCTTCGCGCCGCGCTCACAGTCCTCGCGGCGTTTATAGTCGCGATCAGCGTCTACGCCGCATTGGCGAGCGACAGTCCCACGGTACCGGCCGGTGGGCCCCGTCAAATCGAGATCGTGACCGGCAATAGACAGGGTTCGCTTGGGCCGCAGCGGGGACTTCATCGATGGGCGACCTACTCGAAAACTCCTGCAAATCGCTAGTTTCGGCGGCTGGAAGGAAGAGCTAGGCAACGGTGGGAATTATACGTGGGTTCGATTCCCACCGTCTCCATATTGTGCCTGTAAATGAGGCACTTTTTGAGCCTTGGCGCCCGTGCGTCGGCTCATGCCGCGAAGGCGTAATCGTCCAGGTCGTAGCGAGCGCTTCGCCATGCCGCCTCGAGCGTCAGGCTGGGGCGAAACGGGGCGTCGCCGTGCTTGTCGAAGTAGTAGCTGTTCGCCGCCTCACACGAGCCCTGGAAGAAGATCTGGTTGTGGCGCCTAGCCAGGACCGATTCGAAGTAGCGGCGATTTGCCTCGGGCCGTATCTCCACCCGCGTTGCGGCAGCGTGACGGGCGTGTCTGAGGCAGCGCGTGATGTGGCGCATCTGGGTCTCGATCAGCCCGAAGTACGACTGGCCGTTGAAGCCATACGGGCCGAGGATCGAAAACCAGTTCGGGAAGCCCGGGACGCTGACGCCCTCGTAGGCCTGGAAGCGGTTCGTATCCCACCACTCGCCCAGGCTCACGCCAGCGGAGCCGCGGACCTCGAATGGCGGCAGGTTGTCGGTTTCGAAGGTCTTGAAACCGGTCGCGCAGACCAGGACGTCGAGCGGATACTCGAGACCGTCGGCGGTCCTCACCCCCGTGGGCGTGATCACCTCGATTTCGGCCGTCTCGAGTTGGACGTTGCTGCGGTTGAACGTCGGCAGGTACTCGTTGGAGAAGCTTGGCCGCTTGCAGCCGAGCGTGTAGTTCGGTGTCAGCTTCTCGCGGACGTCGGGGTCGACGACGGCGAGCAGGTGCTTGCGCCCGGCGCCTTCCCCCTTCAGCCGTAGGCTGGGGAGCTTGCCGGCGAACTGTCCCGCAAGGACGAAGGTCGCCTCGACGAAGGCCTGGCTGACCAAGCGGGTCAGGAGTTGCGCCCCGGGCACCCGGCGCAGGATCCGCCGGACCAACGGGCTGAGCGGCCGGTCGGGCTTCGGCAGGCACCAGATCGGGGTGCGCTGAAAGACAGTCAGGTGCTCGACCTCCGGGGCGATCGCCGGGATCAGCTGGATCGCCGAGGCGCCAGTACCGATCACGCCGACGCGCTTGCCGCACAGCTCGACCGAGTGATCCCAGCGGGCCGAGTGCATCGTCGTCCCGGCGAACGTCTCGATGCCTGAGATCTCCGGCGGCTTTGGCTGGCAGAAGACGCCGGTCGCTCCGATCACGAAACGTGCTGTGAACGTCTCGCCGCGGGCCGTCTGAATGTGCCAGATGTGTGATTGCTCGTCGAACTCGGCTCCGGTGACCTTCGTACCCAGCCGGATCCGCTCGCGCAGCCCGTACTTGTCGACGCAGTCCTCGGCATAGGCCTTCAGCTCCTCGCCCGGCGCGTATACGCGTGACCAGTCGCTGCGTTTCTCGAACGAGAACTGATAGCTGAAGGACGGGATGTCAACGGCGATTCCGGGGTAGGTGTTCCAGTGCCATGCCCCGCCGACGCCATCGCCCTCCTCGAGGACGACGTAGTTGTGAAAGCCCGCGTGGTCCAGCTTGATCGCCGCCCCGATGCCCGAGAAGCCGCCACCAATCACGACCGCCTCAAAGGCGGGCTCGCTGCTCACAGAGCTCACATACCCAGATTATTTCAACGTCCCTGTCACGTGTGCCTACCTGCTCGGCTAGGCGTTTCGGTCGAGGCGGCGATCACACCCGCTTCGACGCGGGGCGGTGGCGAAATTCGCCTCGCGCTGTGCGCACGTTGCCCGCCGTGAGAGATGCACCGAACTTGGGGCGACGGACTAGCCCGGCGCGAGCGCTTCGAGCTCGTCCAGGCCGCGCTGTGCCGCGGCGTCGGCGGTTATGTTCGCGCCGATGCGTCCCGCTGCAGCTCGGAAGCTGGGCTCGCGGATCAAGCGCTCGACGGCTGCGCGGATTGCCTCCGGCTTCGCGCTGGGTCGCAGACGTAAGCCTGCGCCCGGGTAAACGACGCGAGCGGCGACGTCGTGCTGGTCGCGTCCCATCGGGATGCAGAGGAGCGGAACCCCGGCGGCGAGGGCGCGGGTCACGGTGCCCATGCCGGCGTGCGTGACGACGACCGCCGCCTCGGCGAACAACTGGGCGTGCGGTGCGCTGCGGACCACTGTTGTGTTGGCGCCCGGCTGGAATGACGCGGGATCTATCGCGGGGCCGGTGGTCACGAGAACGCGCGCGTCGACTCGGCTGAGACCGTCGATCGCGCACCCCAGGGCTCGCTCCTGAGCCATGTATGTTGAGCTGAAGCTGACGATGACGAGTGGACGGCGGTCGCGGTGGTCCCAGGGAGAGCGCCAGTTGTCGACCCACGGGGGGTCGGCGAGGGCCGATCCGACATAGCGCAGATGCTCCGGATGGGAGTAGCCGTGAAAGTCGAAACTCTCGCTCGTCATCACCAGCACGCGCTCGGCACGGTCGAAGTGCTCGAGGACACTGTGCATCGGTGCCAGACCCTGCTCCGCGCGCGCGCGGTTGACTGGCGGAAGGCCTCGGTTGAAGAGGGTCAAGAACGCGCGACTTACGGCGCGATCCCGGGCCCTGCCCAGCAGACCTTTGGCGGGGAGGAACCCAGGACCCGCCGCCGGCTTTCCGGGCTCCGGGACGATGTAGATGTTGTGCACCAGGAGAGCCGTCGGTACGCCCGCGCGCTCCGCAGCGATCGGCGGGCCGAACAGCATGTAGTCGCTGGCCATCACGTCGACGGCCTCCCGCTCGAGCGCCGCTCTCGTGTCGCGTGCATAGGCCACCGCGGGCCCCATTACTACTCGGTCACGCGCGCGGGTGAAGGCGCCGAGCGGCGTGCGCGCCTCCGAGTCGCGGACGAGGTCCTCGGTGCGGCTCGCACGGTTTGGAGCCTCGACGAACGGCTCGAAGCGGCAGCCTGCGGCGGCGACGTCCGCAGCAACGCAGTCCTCGGTGAGGACCCGCACCTCGTGGCCGCGCTCGACCAGGCCTTTGGCGAGCGCGAGCTGTACGGGAACGTTCCCCCCACCCTCCCAGCAGACGAACAGAAATCGGCGAGGCGAAGAGATTCGGAGCGAGCTCACGGCGCGAGCGGGAGCCTACATGCGAGCGGATCTCGTTACGGTCGCAAGGCCGTCGTAACACTCCGGGCGGAGAGCGCGTGATCGGCTCTGCGATGCCGTTTTCAGGGTGTCGTTTCGCACCCGTCGAACCCACCGTCTCCACTGGCACCAGATTTTTCGCTTGCAAAGCCAAGGGCAGCGAGGCGACGAGCGCCTCATCTATGCTCGCCGCCAGCCGCAAGCCGGCGAATCGTCCACAGCACGAGCTCGTCGCGTGCCCCGGTGTCTCGATCAACGTCGTGGAGGTGGACGCCCTCGACGACGGCCATGACCGCCCGCGCGGCTCGGGTTGCGTCCTCTCCGTCGAGACCGGCGTCCCGAAACAGGTTCCGCAACAGGCCATCCGCCGCCCGGTGGAAGCGCTCATGCATGTCGGCGACGGAGCTGCTGTGCTTGGCACGCTCGTGGACGGTGGCTGTGAGGTTGGCAACTTGATCGAGTTGCGCCAGCATCGCGAGGACCTGCTCCTCCAAGGCGTCCGGCTCGGAGGCGGCCAGCTTGGCGAGCACGTGTTCCTGGCGGCGGTTGAGGACGGCGGCGAGCAGATCGTCCTTGCTCGGGAAGTACCAGTACACGGCGTTGCTTGCGATGCCCGCCCCGCGGGCAACCTCCGCCATCGCCGTGGCGTCGTAACCGTCCCGAACCAGAAGCCGCTCGGCAGAGTCCAGGATCTCGTTCCGCTTCAGCTCTCGGTCGATGTGTGGGCGAGTGGCCGGCATGACCTGCTTCTTGATTGTAGATCAAGACGGCTGGTAATCTTGATCCACGATCAAGAACACGTGAGATTGAGAGGTTCCGAAATGGCGGAGATCGGAGGGCAATTATTGGGCGAGGTGGCGTCGGCCTTTACGGGCAAGGTCGATCACTCACGTCAGGGCGCGGCATGACACGCGAGGAACGGCGGCAGTTCGTGTTGGACCATCGCACGGCGATCTTCGGCTACAACCGGGCCGAGCACGGCCCGGCGATGTCGATTGTCTTCTACGCCGCAGAGCTCGATGAGATCGTCGTTTCGACGATGGCGGCGCGGGCGAAGGCGAAGGCCGTCGCGCGCAGTCCCAAGGTGTCGCTCTGCGTGCTCGACGAGCAGTGGCCTCCGAGCTACCTGCAGGTCTACTGCGACGCGAAGATCGACACCGATTTCGATTTCGTAGTCGACGTGATGATGCGAATCGCCGGAGTCATGGCCGGGACGCCCATGTCAGAGGACGTGCGCCCCATGGTCGAAGACGGCGCGCGCGTGGAGAAACGCGTCGCGGTTCGCCTGTGGCCCTACGCCACTTTCTACACGCCTCCGAGGCATGTCCATCAGGAGTCGGACATCAACCCGGGCCTGCTGCACGGAACGAGCGCCTCGGTCCCGTGGTAGGGGACATCAACCGGCGCTGGCAGCAAGTCCCAAGAGCTCGCCTAGCGCAGCACCCTGTAGCGCAGGTGGGTGACCCCGGACCCCTGGGTGGTCCGCGTCAGCTCGAACTCATGCCGCTCGGCGCCGATGCCTTCGAAGAGGCGGCGGCCTTCGCCTAGCACGGTGGGAACGAGATGGAGCTGGACCTCGTCGAGAACGCCCGCCGATAGAGCTGCCCGGGCCACGCCGACGCCGTGGACGAGCACGTCGCGTTCCCCTGCCGCCTCCTTGGCACGGGCCATCGCCTCGCGCACGTCGCTCAGGACCGTGATCAGCGGCCACTGCTCGACGTCGGCGCTGGTCTTCGTGCGGGTGAGGATGAAGATCGGGACGCCATCGTGGTGGTCGCCGTCCCACCATCCCGCCGGTTCGACCGTGCCGCGTCCGGCGAGAACCGCGCCGGTCGCCATCAGCTCGCCGATGACCTCCTCATCGGCGCGCGCGGGCTCGGGCGCGCCCTCCGGCGCTTCGCCGCGCGCCCCGAACCACCAGTGCAGCCGCGCGCCGTTGTCGCCCAGGCCGTTGTCGGGGGTCTCGTTCGGCCCGGCGACGAATCCATCGAGCGACATCGACATGTCGAGAACGCTGTTGGACATCGCTTTCTCCTCCTGGCTCATCGTGTGAAGGTGAGGTGGGTGACGCCGCTCGGCGTCGACACCGCCTCCACGTCGTACTGCTCCTCCAGCCCCGCGAGACCGTCCCACAGCCGGACGCCGCGCCCGAGCAGGATCGGGACCTGCACGACATGCAGGTGGTCGACGAGCCCGCCGGCGAGGAACTCGCGCAGGATCGTCGGGCCTCCACCGATGCGGACGTCCTGACCGTCTGCCGCCTCCCGAGCAACGGCGAGTGCATCGACGGGCGCGACATCGAGGAAACGGAACGTCGTTCCGCCGTCCATCTCCAGCGGCGGCCTCGGGCGATGGGTCAGCACGAACGTCGGCGTGTGGAACGGCGGATCTTCTCCCCACCATCCGCGCCACTCGGGGTCGTCCTGCCAACCCGGAGGGCCGAACTTGCCGGCGCCCATGATCTCCGCGCCGATGCCGCGCTCGTGACGCTCGGCGAAGGCGTTATCGACGCCGGCAGTGCCGGCGTCGTCCCAGAATCGGGTCGCGAACATCCATTCGTGGAGCCGATGCCCGGCGTGGCCGAACGGCGCCTCGAACGACAGGCCCTCGCCGGTGCCGAACCCATCGAGGGAGATCGAGAAGTTGTGAACGCGGACGCGCGACATGGGAGCTCCTTCGGTTGGATGTGCGCCCTCAACGTAGTGACCTCTGGCGGGTTCAGGAGCTAGGCCGCGGCCGTAATCCGGCACCATCGATCCCCTGCCCCTCGGATAGGCAGGGGGATCGGCTCTACGCGCCGACGGCGAACAGGCGCCATTCGTCGGGCAAGCCTTTCAGCGTGTGGCTCCCCCGGTCTTCGAACTGCAGCCCCGAGCCGGCGACCAGGTCCTTGACCGTGCGCGATACGAGCACCTCGCCCGGTCCGGCGAGCGCGGCTACGCGGGCGGCGGTATGGACGGCGATGCCGCTGATGTCCCCGTGTCGCCGCTCGCATTCGCCGGCGTGCAAGCCGGCCCGCAGCGGGAGGCCGAGCTCCTGCGTCGCCTGGCTGGTGCTCAGCGCGCAACGGATCGCGCGGGCGGGGCCGTCGAAGGTCGTGAGGAAGCCGTCGCCCGTCGTCTTGACCTCGTGGCCGCCGAAACGGCTCAGCTGCCGGCGCATGATGTGGTTGTGCCCCTCGAGCAGCTCGCTCCAGCGCCGGTCGCCCATCGCCGCAGCGCGTGGGGTCGAGTCCACGATGTCGGTGAACATGACGGTGGCGAACACCCTGTCGGCGTCCGCACCCCGCGGCGGGCGGCCGGTGACGAACTCCTCGATCTGATCGAGGATCGCGTCGGTGTCCCCGGCGACGGGAGAGTGGTCTCCCTCGAGTTCGACGAGCCGCGCGCCCGGGATCCGCTCGGCCATGAACCGCGCCCCCTCGATCGGAGCGACGGCGTCGCCGTTGCGGTGGACGATCAGCGTGGAGACGGCGACCAACGGCAGGACGTCGCGCACGTCGATCTCGACCAACATGCGCACGAGCGCGATCATCGCGCCAGGGCTGGCGCCCTCGCGCTCGAAGCGAGCGAAGAACGCAAGCCGGGCCTCGACGTCGCCGGGCGCGAACATGCTGCCGGTGAACGTGCCGTCCCCCCATGACTGCTCGGCGGCCGTCAGGATCGGCTCGACCTGCTCCGGCGCGAACCCCCAGGGGTACCCCTCGCCGCTGGTGATGCGGGGGAAGCTGCCGTACAGCACCAGCGCGCGGGTGCGCTCGGGATGACTCGCCGCGAACAGCATGCTCATCGGCCCTCCCTCGGACAGGCCGATGACGAACGCCGTCTCCGAGCCGACGGCGTCCATGACGGCCCGCACGTCATCCATGCGCTCCTCGAGCGTCGGCATCTCACTCACCGACACACGGTCTGACAGGCCCGTTCCACGCTTGTCGAAGAGGATCAGACGCGAGAACGACATCAGCCGTTTCATGAACGCGCTCCAGCCGGGGTCCTCCCACCAGAGCTCGACGTTGGAGACCCAGCCAGGCACCAGCACGAGGTCAACCGGACCGTCCCCCACGACCTGGTAGGCGATGTGAACGTCTCCGCTCTTGGCGTAGCGCGTCTGGACCGTGGGCATCCCCGGGGCCTCCTGGCCATCCAGTCTCCCAGGTCAGCCGTGGTCCGTCAGCTGATCTGTTCGGCGAGCGCGACGATGATGCCCGCGGGGCCGCGGAGGTAGCACAGCCGGTAGCTGTTCTCGTACTGCGCCACCTCGCCGAGGAGCTCGCCGCCGTGGGCGGCCAGGCGGGCGAGGGTGCCGTCGATGTCGTCGACGGCGAACATGACGCGATGCAGGCCCAGCGTGTTGGGCGGCGGGTTCCCGGGGTCGGCCGGGAGGGCCGCCGGCGCGTGGTACTCGGCCAGCTCCAGCTTGCCGTGACCGTCCGGGGTTCGCATCATCGCGATGTCGCTGCGGACGCCGTCGAGCCCGACTGTGCGGTCCGCCCAGAGGCCCTCTATCTGCGCCTTGCCGTCCAGTTCCATGCCAAGCGCGGTGAAGAACGCGACCGCGGCGTCCAGGTCTTCGACAACGATCCCGACGTTGTCCATTCGCTCAATCGTCATGCTCGTGGTTCTCCTTCGTCGTTGGTTCTTCAGCGCAAAGCGTCATCGTCCAACACGAGGGCATTGAGCGCGAGGATGTGGGCTCGGGTGGCCGGCCACACGGCATCGGGATCGCCGTCACCGGTATGACCGATGAGCACGAGCCCCCGCATCGTGGCTTGGCCCGTCAGCACCAGCGGCAGCATCTCCGGTCGATCTGCGTGCTCCGGGAAGAGGATCGGGATGCCCGCGGCCGTGATCCGGACCATTTCCTCGTGCGCACCCGCGAGGGGAGCTGCGAGCGCCGGGTCGGTGCGGACTCCCACGCTCAGCTCGAGCATGGCTCGGAAGAGCGGTCCGCGGTAAAGCGACCACATCCGATCTAGCAGCTGTTCGTGGCGCCCTTTGAGCGACTCGGCATCGGGCCGGAAGGAGAGGATCTCGCCGGCCCACAGGGTCCGGATATGGGAGACGGTTGCGCGCAGCAGTTCCGCCTTCGAGCTGAAGTGGTGCTGGAGCGCGCCGGGGGTGACCGACGCGCGTGCTGCCACCCGCCGGGTCGTCGTCCTGGCGTATCCGAGTTCCACCAGGCAGTCGACCGCGGCGTCGAGCAGGGCGAGCCGAGTTGCTTCGCTTCGCTCGCTCTGCGTTCGGCGCGCGCGTTCGGTTTTTGCGCCAGCCATCTGAGGAAGTATCGCCGCGGAGCTGACCATCCAGATACATACCATACGACTGGCATGTATCATCGCCTTGTGCTCGATTCCGTCACGAGCGGGCTGCGCGGATGGCTGGAGGCGACGGGGGACATCGGGCGCTTCACGGGCACGATCGTCCGCGACGTCTACGGGCTGCGCGTGTTCCGCTTCTTCGGCGAGTCGCTGCGCCAGTGCGGGATCCTGATCGTGGGCTCGACGACGATCATCTGGACGCTGATGTTCATCCTCGGGCTGCAGTGCGGCATCGAGGGCGCCTACTTCACGGCGACGTCGGCGCCGGCCTACTCGGGGGTGTTCACGGCGTGGTGCGATCTGCGCGAGATCACGCCGTACGCGTTCGGCTACATGATGTCCGCGAAGGTCGGCACGGGGATCGTGGCCGAGCTCGGCGCGATGCGGATCTCGGACGAGATCGACGCGCTCGAGGTGATGGGGATCAACTCGATGACGTTCCTGTGCGCGACGCGCCTGCTGGCCTCGTGGCTGGTGCTGCCGTTCATGTACATGGCCGGGATCGGCGCCGCGTTCCTCGCGTCCTACATCGCGGTCGTGCAGCAGATCGGCTACGTCTCCTCCGGCGGCTACTTCCTGATCTTCTGGCAGTTCCAGAACCCGCCTGACTTCTTATACAGCCTG
>Ga0210401_10000500_pt1 | contig 47791 bp, 31 predicted proteins | sample IncBWH32MmetaG_FD_150866 | JGI IMG/M metagenome (GOLD analysis project Ga0210401, IMG submission 150866) | Forest soil microbial communities from Barre Woods Harvard Forest LTER site, Petersham, Massachusetts, United States - Inc-BW-H-32-M | ecosystem: Environmental > Terrestrial > Soil >...
CTTCCACCGGAAATGCTTCGATTGCGATTCCCGCAGCGTCCGCGGCCTCAATCACGTGCGCGCGGTCGAAGAGCAGCGTGCGCTCCGCGTCCATTCCCAGCGCGGTGACACGGCAGCGGCGCATCACTTCGACGGTTTTGAGGCCCACAACGGGTACATCAAACCGCATGTCCTGCCTTGGTTTGCTTACTTTTACCACGACCAGCGCGGCGCCATCCACGACGCGGGCGGCGCGCTCGATGGTTTCGTCCGTGCCCTCCATCGCCTCCACGGCGACGCAGGCACGGTCCCGAATCACCACTGTCTGGCCGAGATCCAGCCCCGCGATCTGCCGCGCGATTTCGCGGCCGTAGGCGATGTCCCCGGCTTCGTGCTCATCCGGCGCGCGGCGCGTGAGCACGCCCGGAGCGGGAACGAGCGGCTTCAGAAACGAAGTCGAGTCCACCAGCTTCACGCCTTCCGATTCCAGCACGCGCGCGACGGCCCCGATCAGCGAATCCGTGTTCTTGAGCGGCAACGACATCAGCAGTTTCGCCAGCTTCCAGTCGGGGCGTATCGAGCTGAAAATCTTGTTGTGCTTCACCTGCCCGGCCATCACGGCACGGGTCACGCCCTCCTGGTGAAGCAGTTCGAGCGTGCGCGAGAGTTCTCCTAGGCTCACCCAATGCAGACGGGAGGTGGATTTTTCCAGCTCGGGCGAAGCCTCTTCGCGGATGGCGATGACTGCCATCTCAATGCCCTGCTCGCGCGCCGCTTCCAAAACCAGAAACGGAAATTGTCCGTTACCGGCGATCAATCCCCATCCCGCGGTCGCGTCCGGGACGGAGGAAGAATGCGTGGGCATCGAGGAATTCACTTGTGGAGGCCGCGCTCGGCCGACTCGATAAATTCGACGAGTTCCCGCACGTCGGGTGAGCCGTTGAGTTGCGTGCGAATCTGCTCGAGCGCCTGCGTGGTGTTGAGCTTCGAGCGAAGCAAGAGGCGAAACGCGCGCTCGATCGTTTCGAGGCGCTCGCGATCGAATCCGCGCCGCTCGAGGCCGATCGTGTTCACGCCGTAGCATTTCGTGTCCCGCTCGGTCACGACACGGGAAAACGGCGGCACATCCTGGGTGATCACGGTGCACGCGCCGATGTACGCGTAGCGTCCCACCCGGCAAAACTGGTGCACGGGACTGAACGCGCCGACGTTGACGAAGTCCTCCACCACCACGTGGCCCGCGAGCGTCGCGCCGTTGGCAAATACGGTCGAGCTGCCGACGACGCAGTCATGCGCCACGTGCGAATACGCCATGAAGAGATTGTCGTTCCCAATCTTCGTGACGCCGCCGCCCTGCACGGTGCCGCGGCTGACGGTACTGAACTCACGAAAGCGATTGCCATCGCCAATGACGACCTCGGTGTGCTCGCCGCTGAATTTCAAATCCTGGGGATTTCCGCCCACGGAACAGAACGAATCGAAGACATTCTTCCGCCCGATGCGCGCCGGGCCGCGCACCACCGCATGCGGCTCGAGGACGCATCCCTCGCCCAGTTCGACATCGTCCCCGACCACGGCAAACGCGCCGATCCGCACATCCTGGCCGATCCGCGCGGTGGCGGAAACAACGGCCCGGGAGTCGACTTCATTCATCGCGCACACCCACCGCGTCCGTCGCCGGCGCATCGCTTGAAGCCGGGTCAGGCTCGCGGTCCACCAGCATGCACCGCAGGATCGCTTCCGCGGCAACGTCGCCATTCACCGTGGCCACCGCCCGCAGTTTGCAGAATTTTATTTTCCACTTCAGAACCGTGACCTCGATGCGGAGCTGATCGCCGGGCACCACGGGCCTACGGAAGCGCGCTTCATCCACCGCGGCCAGGTAAAACAGCTTCTTGTCCCTTTCGGGGATCTCCGAGAGGAGCAATAGCCCGCCAGTCTGCGCCATGCACTCGATGATCAGGACGCCCGGGAGAACGGGCTTGCCGGGGAAATGCCCCTGAAAATAGCTTTCATTGATGGATACGTTCTTGAGCGAAACGATGCGCTTGAGGCGCTCGATTTCCAGCACGGTATCCACGAACAGGAACGGATAGCGATGAGGCAATATTTTCTGGATACCTGTATTGTCGAGAATCATTTCATTCCCCGAAATTCCACACAAACCCGCTTGAGAGCCGGCGAACGGCTCACCGAATTATATGCGAAACCGGAGGCACGGCAAACGAAGTTGCCCGCTCCGGGGTGCGTTGCTAGCATAGCACCGCGATGAACGCCAAAGCTCCGATGTTGCCGCTCTTTAAATGGCTGCGGGCCGAGGAAGCCAGAATGACCCGCTTGCTCGGGCGATTTGTAAGGGCGGAGTCGCCCAGCTTCGACAAGGCGGCCGTGGACCGCTTCGGTGCGATCGTCGCGGCGGAGTGCAGGAAGCGCGGAGGCAAAGTCACGGTACTGCGACAAGAGAAAAGGGGTAACCACATCAGGGCGGAGTGGCGCCCACCGGGAAAAACAGACGAAGGACAAATCCTCGTCCTAGGCCATTTGGATACGGTGTATGAAGCCGGGACACTGGCGCGGACGCCTTTCCGCATTTCTCGCGGGCGCGCCTACGGGCCCGGCGTCTTCGATATGAAGGCCGGGATCGTCATCGCCCTCTTCGCCATCGACGCCCTTGCTGCCGCGAAGGTGGCGCCCAGGAAGCGCATCGTTTTTCTCTGGACTAGCGACGAAGAGATCGGCAGCGGAACGTCGCGAGCGTTAATCGAGCGCGAGGCGCGCCGCAGCGACGCTGTGCTCGTCCTCGAGCCAGCGCTCGGTCCAAGCGGTTGTGTCAAGACTGCCCGCAAAGGCGTCGGGGAAATCGAAATTGTCGCAACCGGACGCGCGGCCCACGCCGGGCTGAATCCGGAAGACGGCGTCAACGCGATCGAGGAAATCGCGCGCCAAATCGCGCGCATCGTGCGTTGGAAGCAGCCAAGCCGAGGGATCACGGTGAGCGCGGGGTTGGTTGAAGGCGGGACCCGCACGAACGTCGTTCCTGAGAAGGCGCGAGTCGTCGTCGACGTGCGCGCGTCGCGCGCCGGTGACATGCGTGCACTCGAGCGGAAATTCCGCGCACTGCGCCCGATCCTGCGCGGCGCGAAGCTGCAAATCAGAGGCGGGTTCAACCGGCCGCCTTTGGAGCGGAGGGCGAGCGCTACACTCTATGGCACAGCCCGGCTGCTGGCGAGCGAACTGGGCGTAACGCTCGGTGAAGCATCGGTTGGTGGAGGCTCGGACGGAAATTTTACAGCGGCACTTGGCGTTCCGACCCTGGACGGCCTTGGCGCCGTCGGTGAAGGCGCGCACAGCCCAGGGGAAAAAATCCTGATTCGGGCGATGCCCGAGCGGGCCGCGGTGGTGGCGGGTCTGCTACACACAATTTAAAATCGATTCGTCGCGGAGAAAATCAATGAGCAAATTGTCAGTGGCTTGCATTGGTCTCGGTCGCATGGGCTCCGGCATCGCCGGCAATATCCAGAAGCACGGTTTCCCGCTGACGGTTTACAACCGGAGCACCGGAAAGACGGCGCCGTTTGTCAGCGCGGGCGCCGTTGCCGCGCGCACGCCACGCGGAGCGGCGGCCGCCGCTGAGATCGTGGTCACGAATCTGATGGACGACGCTTCGGTCCTCGACACGATGAGCGGGGGAGACGGCATCCTGGCCGGGATGCGCCCGGGCGCGATCCACATCGGCACCACCACAATTTCGCCGAACCTGAGCGCTCGCCTCGCGGCGATGCACGCGGCGCACGGAAGCCATTACATTGCCGGGCCCGTGGCCGGCCGCCCCGACGCTGCCGCAGCGGGAAAACTCATCACGTTCCTCGCCGGAAAGCCCGAGCCACTCGAGCGCAGCCGCCCGGTGATCAGCGCCTACGCCGACCGGATCATTCCCATGGGAGAAGATCCTGCCGCCGCAAACAGCATGAAGCTCGTGGGCAACTTCATGGTCGCGAGCATCGTCGAGCTGATCGGGCAGGTTTACGTCTTCGCCGAAAAGCGGGGCGTCGATCCCGCGATCATCACCGGGATGTTCAAGCAGTTCATGCCCGCGACGTCCGAATACGTCGACAGAATCAGCACCCGAAATTTCAAGAACGCGGGCTTCACGCTGGATGCCGGCCTCAAGGACGTCACGCTGATCCTGGCCGCCGCTGCCGAGGTCCAGACGCCGCTGCCCTACGCCAGCATCGTCCGCGACAAATGCCTCGCCGCGCAGGCGCGAGGCATGAACCAGCTCGACTGGTCCGCACTAACTGAAATCTCGCGCCTCAACGCGGGTCAGGAATAGAATGGCTCGGCGTTGTATCAGGGATTCACGCTAGAAGTAAGCTTTGTGGATGTACTGCGCGGTGGATAGCATCAGCTCCGAATAATCCTCGTGCAGGACGGCGCGGCAGGCGTCTTCCGCCGTCGAACCTGCCGCCAGATGTTCCAGGATTCTTTCCAGGTCTTCCACGCCGTTGTCCGCCACCATCCCTTCGACGACTGCTAGCGACCATGCGTAGGCATTCGCCGCGGCATCACGAGGAAGATTCATCCAGGATGTTTCATACGAGGCCAGCGAAATTTCCATGTGCTGCTCGAAGGCCCGGGAGAGCGCGCCCGCATTGCCCCGGCTGCGCTTGCCTTCGATGAACTGCGCGATTCCCTCCTGCAGCCATACCGGCGCCCGCCCGGCGGACTTCTGCCCCACGAAACTGTGCGCCAGCTCATGCTTTAGGACACGGGCAAGCTCGTCGGTGACGGTGGACAAGCCCTCCACCGGGATACGCAGGCGGCCGTCGTTGAGCGCGCCCACCCAGCTCGGCGCGCGCGTGATGTCCGTGAACGCTTGATTCGTGTACAGGATCACGCCGATCGGCTCCGGCGGCGTATAATTGAGGGTCACGGAGATTTCCTGATATTGAGCTTCGAGCGTCCTCAACACGTCGCGCGCGAGTTCCGGAGCGGCGTCACCGTTGTACTTCAGCCGGAAATGGGGCGTTTCGCCCTCGTGGTATTCCGCTTCTTCCTGTGCGTCGCGCTCCGCCTTTTCAAGAGCCTGCTCGGTCGCCGCATCGGGTTTCAACTCCATCGCCTTCTTCCACTGGGTGACGGCGTCCGCGGCACGATTCAGACCGTAATAGGCCCAACCGGAAAGCTTGGCCACGTCGGCCGAGTCCGGAGCAACGCGGCGGGCCCGATCGAGAAGATCGGCGGCGATGGAGTACTCGCTTCTCTTCAAATGCAGGTACGAAGCTTCCAGGAGCAGGGCCACGTTTTCGGGATCGAAACGCAGGCCGATATTGTAATGATCGTTGGCGCGCTCGAAATCGCCCACGCTGATTTCAAATTGCGCCGCGGCGCTCTCGGCGGCAACCACCCGGGCGATGGCGGTGGGGCTGGGATTGGCAGTCGCTTCGGATTCAAGCCGCCCAAGGAGATCGGTGTCAATCGAGCCATCGCGGACGGCCGCGCTCCACGCAGGGTCCGATGGCGTGGCGGACAGGACGCTGGGAGCCGCGATGGGCAGATTCAAAGCGCGATCCGCGGGAGTTCCGGCAGTGGAAATCGGCGAAGCGTCGTCGTGCGTGATATGGTCGACGATCGAAAGCGGGAAACTCAGCCGCCCCGATGGAGTTTCGTAGCTGACCTGGCCGTTCTCTTCCGTGACGCGCGTGGCGTTGATTTTTCTGCCGCTCTTCAGATAGATCGTATCGGCGAACGCACTGCCGGGGATCATTGAGGCCAGGCAAAAAGCCGCAGAGAACCGAAGGGTACGAGCCGCAGGGAACCGCATAAGGCAATTTTACCAAGAAGGGCCATGCCCGCACGGCCGGCACGATTCCGTGTTGACCAAACGGGCTATAGGCCGGTTTCGGCGCTGCAGTGGAAGGAGGTCGGTACAAAGGAATCGCCGGCCGCTTGCGCTCCTGCGACCTTAACCGCTTGAGTGCTGGGAGAGTTCGGGATGATTCGCGCACAAAAAAGGCGGCCTGTTCGGGCCGCCCTGGAATCTTCTTAGGTTGTGACTGCGGGTCAATAAGCTGTGTGAGTTCAGGGCGCGGCCGGACTGACTGTCGCCCGCCATATCACGATGCCCGTCGCCACGCCCACCGCCGGAATCAAATACCACAAGAAGTGGCTGCGGGCCGTCGGATGCGGGCCACCCTGCTGCGGGTAGGCGCCCGGCCCGGGATCCTCGGACTGCACTTGCATCCGGTAGGAGTTGCCGGCTTCCAGTGTCTTTGTTTCATCGCCCATGGAAACGACGAGAGTGCCGCGCGTGCCGGTCAGAAGCAATTCCGTTGCGCTGATCTTTTCGATTTGCGCCGCCGCAGGTTGATCGTTCGCCGGACGAATCGTCGCGCCGTCCGCGATCAGTTGAAAAGTCTGCCCCTCGGCGGAGGAAACCACCACGGTCCCCGCGTCCAAGTCAGCGGCAAAACCATTGGGGAAGGAATGCACATCGGCGACGCTGTTCTGGCGCAGAAGAAGCTGTCCCGATCCGAGCCGCACGCGAAGAGTGGAATGGGCCGGGGTCGTCAGCCGGTCACCATCATAAATCGTCTCGCCGCTTGCAGTTACTCCCGCGCCGACGTGGGCGTTTTCGGCCGCCATGACGACACCGAGCGGCGCCGATGGTGAACTCGCGGGCGCGGCCGAGGGTGGGACGGCAACCAAGGCAGACGCCAACACCACGAGTACGGGAACCCAAAACAGTCTTCGCACGTAGACCTCCCAAGAACCTTTGCGGAACAAGATTAAGAAGAAGCTAATGGGCTGTCAATACGGAAATCACTCTGTGCGCGTAAGATGTGCCTGATTGAACACAATGACGTTTTCCGGAACTACGCGCCTGCTCCGTGAGCGCTCCGCCCCTACGGAACGACGCCCGCAGCCCCCAGCGATGCGTCTCGAATGGCCTTGAATTCCGCCCCGGTGTTCCATTCCGGCATATGCGGATCATTGGCGACCCGATATCCAATCAGGAAAAATAGCTGGGAATCCTCGACCGCCCCGCTCATGTTCCAATCCGGCATGATCTTATCGGCGGGCTTATGGTACCGCTCCGCCGTGTAAATTCGGCGCTGCTCGAGCCCCCAGCCGTCCGGCTTGCCGAGAAAATCGACACCTTCATCCGGGTCGAATGCCGGGACACCGTTCTTGGCGAACTCGAAATGATCGGAGCGGTAATAGAGGCCCTTCTCGGGTTCAGGATCGGATTTCACGACGCGTCCCTGTTCGGCTGCGACAGCGTCCACGATATTGTCGAGGGTGGAAGCGCCCCGGCCGATTTGCACGATGTCATGCGTGCGGCCGTGCACGTTCATTCCATCCATGTTGATGTCCAGCGCGGTGCGCGCGAGCGGATAGAGCGGGTGGCCAACGTAGTACTCGGAGCCGAGAAGGCCCTGCTCTTCGCCGCTGACGGCAAGGAACAGAATCGTCCTGCGGGGAGGGACCTTAAGCATTTTGTAGGCGCGGGCGATTTCAAGGAGCGCGGCGATGCCCGAGGCGTTGTCGACCGCGCCGTGGTAGATATTGTCTCCGTTCACGGGAGGACCGATTCCGAGGTGGTCCCAGTGGGCCGTGTAAATGACGTAGCTGTCCCTCAGCCGCGCATCGCTTCCGGTGAGCTTTGCGATGACGTTGCGTGAATCAACGGTTTGCAGGGCGTTGTGAATCGTCAGCTTGGCGCGAAAGCCGAGAGGGACCGGTTTGAAATCGCGGCGGGCGGCGGCCGCAACCATCTTGTCAAGATCGAGACCGGCGGCGCCGAACAGCTTCGCGGCAAAGTCCGACGTAATCCAGCTCTCCACCGCCAGCCGGCCCATGTTCTTGTCCGGCGCGGCCAAGTCGAATTGGGTTCCGCTCCACGTGCCGCTCACCACTTCCCAGGGATAGCCGGCGCGGTCGGTCTGGTGAATGATGGCGCATCCCACCGCGCCCATCTGGGCGGCCTTTTCGAATTTGTACGTCCAGCGCCCGTAGTAGGTCATGGCCGAGCCGCCGAAAATCTTGGGATCGAGTTTCGAGGGATCGGCGGGATCGGGCACGGGCGGGTCGTTTACCAGCACGACGAGGAATTTTCCCTTCACATCGACGCCCTTGAAATCGTCCCATTGGAATTCCGGCGCTTGGACCCCGTAGCCGACAAAGAGCATGTCGGCGTCGACGGAAGACGTGCCGGTCACCCGCTTGGACCACGCGACGAAGTCGCCATCGAATTTCGGCTGAAAAGTCTTGCCGTGCCCGGCCAGCGTGAAATTCATTTTCGGGTCAGGGGTGATACCGACAAGGGGCACGCTCTGCAGGTAGGTTCCATCCGGATTGCCGGGCTCGAGGCCCGCCCCGCGAAATTGATCCTGAAGATACTGGACGGTCAGCTGCTCGCCTTTTGATCCGGGCGCGCGGCCTTCGTATTCGTCGGCTGAGAGCACGCGGATATGCTCGAGAATGCGATCTCCCGATAGCGACGCGAGCGCCGGCGCGGGAGAGCTGGGCCCGCGCGAGCAGCCGGAGAGCGCGATTCCGAGGATCGGCACGAGAAATAGGTTGAACGGACGGACCGTACTCGGGGAGCGCATAGCGACTGAATAGTATCTCTCTCTTGGGGGAGATGCGAGCGAGTTGTGGGACAGCCACTCTTGGCCGTCCTCCGCGGGGTTGTGTCTTCACGACCGGGCGACAGCCAGTAGTGGCTGTCCCACATTTGCAATCGCCTCCGCATCGGCGGACAATTCTCATAGAGGTGCGTTGTGGCTTCCCTCCAAGCGGGACAGGCGGTGCGCGTCAACCTTGCCGGGTTGCAGGCTGAGGGTGTTCTGTTTCATGCGGCGGTGACCGCCGCGGTCGGCAACATCGTGCGGAAGACTTCGGAGAATCCCCCGAAATATCTCATCAAGCTGCTCTTCTCTTTTCGAGGTGTGAGCGAGGTCGAGGTGCCGGAAGACCGCATCACGGCTGCATAGCGGCGCCGGAGAATCGCCGCCATTTTGTCTCCTTCGTCACTACCAAATTGTCACGCGCCGCCCGCGCGCGTTCCCGGCTGGGTTAAAATACAGCGCGCATCGAGCCTTCACACGAGTGCGAGGTCTACTTGATCCATCGGCTGATTTTTCATAACGACCGGATCGTTCCGGTCGAAGAGGCGCGGCTGTCGCCCGCCCAGGCCGGACTGACGAACGGCTGGGGGCTTTTTACGACGATGCGCATTTTTCAAGGCGTGGCCTTCTCCTACGAGCGGCACTGGCGCCGTCTCGAAAAAGATGCAGCGCGAATCCGCATGCCGTTCCATTTCGATCCGACCCAGGTGCGACTTCAGCTGACGGAGCTGCTGGCAGCCAATCACGCCGTCGAAGGCACGGCGCGAATTTATCTGATCTACAACCGCATCGGGTTCTGGCAGGGCGACGACCGCATGCCCGAGGTGGACTTGATTCTCTGCACTGCCGGGCTACCGCCGCACTCGGACAGCGCGCGCCTCGGCGTCGCGGAACATGGACGCCACGCGGGCTCGCCGCTCGCCGGGGTCAAGACCACCGCTTGGCTGAACAACGTCTGGCAACTGGCGGAGGCGCAGAAAGCCGGCTGGACTGAAGTGATTTTGCTGAACGAGCGTGGCGAAGTGGCCGAGTGCACTTCCGCGAATATTTTTTGCGTTAAGGGCGGATCGGTGTTCACGCCGCCGCTTTCCTCCGGCTGCCTCGAAGGCGTGACGCGCAGCGTGCTGCTCGAGATCGCGCCCAAAGCGGGCGTGACGCTGAGCGAGAAAGTTTTGACGCTCGAGGATCTTCATGCCGCGGACGAGGTGTTCATCACGTCCACAAACCGCACACTGCTGGGCGTCAGCGAAATCGCGGGCCGAAACTTTTCAGTCGTGATGGGTCCCATCGCGCAGAAACTCGAGCGGGCTTTCGATGCCAACATGCGGGAGTACGTGAAAGTAGCACTGTCTTCGGCGTGCGGGGTTTCCGCTCTGCAGGAACCAAAAGCCACAGGCTGAAGCCTGCGCCACTTACATCGGTTCCATGCCCTTCGCTTTCACCACCGGCACCGCCGCGGGCCCGGAGAGAAACTGAATCACCTTCTTGGCCGCATCCGCGTCGCGAGCGTTCGTCGCGACCCCACCCGAAAAATTCACGTAGCTCTGAAGCTCGGCCGGCATCGGGCCAACGAGATCCACGCCCGGGAAAAACTTGATCTCTGGAATCAGCGAGATCACAAGCTCCACCTTGCCATCGACAACGTTCATCTGAGGGCGCCCCGCCTCCCCATCGAGAACCAGTTTGGGCTTGACAGCATCCGTGATTCCGAGCCGCGCGAAAATATTGTACGTGGGCGCGGCGCTCGCGCCGGTCGGATTGAAGCTGATCGATTTTGCGTTGAGCAGCGTGCGCTTCAGTGCGTCCGGGGTGGCAATGTCGGGTTTCGCGGCGCCCGCGCGCACGCCTACGCCCATTCCCGTGCGCGAAATCGCGGCGCGCGTGCCCGAAGCGATTTTGCCTTGCTGAGCCAGATCATCCAGCACGTCGGCGGTCAGGATCGCTACGTCGAAGGGCTCCCCCGCCTGAATCTTGGTTCGCAAATTCTTGGAGGAGTTGAATTGGATGGCTAGCTTGCGTCCGATGGCTTGCTCGATCTGAGGGGTGAGCTCCTCGACCACCGGCTTCATGCCGTCAGAGATCATCGCGCGGAGATCCGAGCTTTGCGCCGGCGTCCTTCGCGCAAGGAGCGCAAATAGGCACAGGGTCAAGGCCAGAAAGCCTAAACTGAGGGTGCTGGCGTTCTTGAAGTTTCGATTCACGGTCTTCTCCCACGCTTCGCACTATCGCCAAAGCCAAACAGACCTGCGCGAGCATTCATCCGAGAACCAGCTCAGCTATTTCCGGCAACCTGGGGGCAGTATTACAGAGGTTGGTCGGGCCGCGCAATCGTTCGCCACATGTGGGCGACGGGGCTGCCGTCGTTCCCAAGGCCTTCTTTGGGTTGCTTGAAGTGGCGGCCGATGATATCGACAAAGGGATCGATTGACACCGCGGCGTTCGGATCGAAGGCGTACAGATCGTTCACGGTGACGAGGCGCGCGTCCATATACCACGGATGCTTACGAACCATCTTGTAGGTCGCTTCGATATACGGCGGAGGGACATAATCGGAGCCGAAGAGCTTCCGGTACAGGTCCGGATATTCATACCCGACGGACGGATCCGGATAGTACCGCAGCGTCTGGTGGTACCGTATCGCGAAGCTGACCTTTTCCGAAACGTAAGGCTCAAAAAGCTGCGCGCCCCACCAGCCGTGATCGGTGCGGATGATTTCCTGCACCACGTCGTGCAGCAGGCACGCCAGAATAATTTCCTCGGACATGCTGTTCCTCATCGCCAGCGCGGCGCTTTGCAGGACGTGGTTCGACGTGTCCATGAAGCGCAGCCGGAAGAAATCGTGGAGCGTTGGATTCGACGGCATGGGCGCGAGGCGCTTTACATTTTGGCCGTCGCGAGGGACGAACATGAAGCCGACGCCGTCGCGGTATTTGCGCGTCTCGATTTGGGCTTCGACTTCGGCCGTGGTCGGGTACTTGCTGCTATCAGCCAGTCCGACCGTGGCAGGTACGAATTTGGACTTGTTCAGCTCCGCCATCATGTGCGATTCCAGGGCGTCGGCGCGCGCTTCGGAGTCCATTCGGCGGACACTCTCCTCGCCGCCGAGGCTGTCGATGAATTTCTTTCGGTCGACTTCCATGGAACCTCCTCAGGCCGAAACTTTCGGTCCCTCATTCAACGTTAGACCCGGCATCTTTTGGTGTCAACCGAGGCTCAATCGAAGAGTCACAGCTCGGTTTTCTCCGCATTTCTCTGCGTTCTGTGCGTTGAGGTTTTAACGGCTTTAACACAGAGAACGCAGAGAAATGCGGAGAAAACCGGAGACTTTATGCGAGGTCTTCGGGTTGAATCGGGAGACGACGGACGCGCTTGCCTGTGGCCGCGAAAACTGCGTTGCACAGCGCGGGAGCCGCCGGCGGCACCGCAAATTCACCGGCGCCCGTCGGCGGAAGATCGCTCGAAATGACGTGCACCTCGATGTCGGGCATTTCGTCGAAGCGCAGCATTTTGTAATCGTTGAAATTGTTCTGCTGCACGCGCCCGTGATCGATAGTGATGGCGCCGTGAAGCGCCGAGGTCAGCCCATAGACAATCGAGCTGCGCGCCTGCGCGTCAATGCTGGAGGGATTCACGATCCGCCCGCAATCGAGCGCGCACACCACGCGGTGCACCCTCAGCGAGCGCTCCTTGCGGTTCACCGAAATCTCGATCACCTCGGCCACATAGCCGTCGTACGAACTCACGAGGGCGATCCCGCGAAAATGGCCGGCGGGCAGCGGCTTGCCCCATCCCGCATGCTCGGCCGCCGTCTCGAGCGCGGCCACGTGCCGCGGCGACTTCGCGAGCAGGCGCCGCCGCAACTCGTAGGGATCTTTCTTTCCAGCCGCGGCGATTTCGTCAATGAAGGTTTCGAGGAAGAAACCGTTTTGAGACGCGCCTACCGACCGCCAGTAGCCGATGGGGACCGGTGTGTTGACCAGCCGAAAATCGACCAGAATATTCGGGATGTCGTAGGGAACGCTGTCCAGCGACTCGACGCTGCGGTGATCGAAGTCGTCCTTGAGCGGCCCGAATCGCAACGCGAGCGACGGCGAGGACACCCGCGTCGACCACACCACCGGCCAGCCGTCCTTGTCGAGGCCGGCGACGCCTCTCATGTGCGAGACCATGCGGTAGTAGTCGTGCTTCATGTCATCTTCGCGCGACCAGGTGACCTGGACCGGCGCGCTCATCGCTTTCGATACTTCCGCCGCCTCGCCGATGAAATCGGATTCAAAGCGCCGCCCGAAGCCGCCGCCGAGGAACGTCGTGTGAATGAAAACCGAAGACGGATCGAGGCCCGCAACTTTCGCCGCGATTGACTGCGCATTCGTCTGCGCCTGCGTCGGCGCCCAAACGTCGCAGCGGTCGGCGCGAACGTACGCCGTGCAATTCATCGGCTCCATGGTGGCGTGCGCCAGGAACGGAACTTCGTAGTCCACTTCGATCTTCGTGGCGGCGCCGGCAAGCCCGGCCTCGACGTCGCCCACTTTTCGCGCTACCGGGCCGGGCTGCGCTGCTCCGTCCACGAGCTGCTTGCTGATTTCGGCGCTGCTGACCTGCGCGTTCGGCCCCTCATCCCATTTCACGTCCAGCGCGCGGCGGCCTTGCATCGCGTTCCAGGTGTTATCGGCGATGACGGCCACGCCGGTTGAAATCTGGATCACGTCTTTCACGCCGGGAACCGCCTTGGCCTTCGTCGCATCGAAGCTTGCGACTTTGCCGCCGAATACCGGGCAGCGCGCGACCACCGCGTGGAGCATTCCCAGCTGGCGCACGTCGATCCCGTACTGCGCGGCGCCGTTCACCTTCAGCGGAGTGTCAAGCCGCTTGATGGCCTGGCCGATCAGCCGATATTGCTCGGGAGTCTTGAGTGGCACGTCTTGCGGCACGGGCAATTTCGACGCCGCTTCGGCGAGGTCGCCGTACGCCACGGTTCGCTTCGTGGGTGCGTGAACGACGGTGCTGCTTTCCGCGCGGCATTCGGAGGCGTCCACGCCCCACTTCTGCGCCGCCGCCTGGATCAGCAGGGCGCGCGCCGTGGCGCTGGCCTTGCGCAGCGGATTCCAGGACGTCGGAGTCCCGGAGCTGCCGCCCGTTCCTTGCATGTTGAATCGCGGATTGAAATAGACTTTGTCGGCGGGCGCGAATTCGGTGCGAACCTTTTTCCAATCGCAGTCGAGCTCATCGGCGGCGATCATGGCAAGGCCGGTGAGGATGCTTTGCCCCATTTCCGATTTGTCGATGAGAACGGTTACGAAATCGTCTGTGCTGACATGGATCCAGGCGTTCAGCACGATGGGCTCGCCTGGTGCGGCTTGCAGCGATGGCACGTCGCCGTGAAAGTAAAAGCCGACGAGCAATCCAGTGGCGCCGGCGGCGCTGGTTTTGAGGAAGCTGCGGCGATCCATGTGGTGCGCGGTAAGACTCATTGCGTGCCTCCTGCTGCCGGGTTGCCTCGATCCAATTTACCTGAAATCGTATGGCCGTGAGCGGGAAGTGTCAATCGAAGTGCGATCTCCTCTGTGTTCTCGCCTTTCTCTGTGCCCTCTGCGTTGAGGTTTTTGCTTTCCGCCATGAAGGCAAGGCTTTAACGCAGAGGGCACAGGGGGCGCGGAGACGTCCCGCTTGCGCGTCGGTATGGGCACACGGGAACGATCGGACGGAACTTTTTGGTTCGTTTCGGGTTGAGAATAGGGTGGCTCCAGCGTATTAGAATGTGTGCGCATCGGATATACGATGAATCGTTTGGCTGAAATTGTCGGAGCCGGAATGCTCGCGGCGATATCCCTCGGCGGGCTGGCGTGGGCCGGGCCGCCTCGCGGCACGGCCGCGGCTATGCCTTCTGCGGTTCCAGCTTCTGCCGCGCCTGAAAAATCAAGCGGGCAAGCGAATTTCCCCGGAAAACTTCCGATTCGCGAGCTGAACGAAGAAGAAGCCATTCTGCACGCCCTCAATCGCCTGGGATTCGGCCCTCGCCCCGGGCAAGTCGAGCAAATCGAAAAGACCGGCCTCGAAAATTGGATCCAGTCGCAGCTTCATCCGGAAAACATTGCCGATCCAGTCGTTGATGCGCGCCTGGCGCAATTCCCGGCGTTACGACTCAGCGCAAGTGATCTTCTCGATCAGTACCCCCCGCAAGACATCGCCGCCAAGCGCATGGGAATGAAAGTCGATGAATATCAGAAGCACTTGCAGGACCTCGCCAAGCAGCCCGGAGGCACGAGTTCCCTTCCCTTCAAGGACCAGAACGAAATCGTCAACGAATTGATGGAAGCGAAAATCGTTCGCTCGGTGTACACCGAGCGGCAGCTCGCCGAGCAGCTTTCCGATTTCTGGTTCAACCATTTCAATGTTTTCGTCTATAAGGACCTCGACCGCTGGTACCTGATCCCGTACGAGCGCGATGCAATCCGTCCGCACGCCCTCGGAAAATTTCGTGACCTGCTCGAAGCCACTGCCAAAAGCCCGGCGATGCTCTTCTATCTCGATAACTCATCGAGCGCGGATCCGCATGCGTTCGATCGCATGAAGCAGCATCCCGTCCGCCCGCGCGCAGGGGAAAAGCTCCCTCCCCTCGGCGGACGGCGCGGCCTGAACGAAAATTACGGCCGCGAGCTGATGGAGCTGCACACGCTGGGTGTGGACGGCGGCTACAAGCAGCAGGACGTGATCGAAGTCGCTCGCGCGTTCACGGGATGGACCATCGAATCGCCGCGCGAGAATCCCTCTTTTTATTTCGACGAGCGGATTCACGACCCCGACCCGAAGCGCGTGCTCGGCAAAAAGATCAAGGCCGGCGGGATCAAGGACGGCGAGCGGGTTCTCGATCTTCTGGTGAAGGACAAGCACGCCGCGCACCACATCGCGCTGCAGCTCGCGGAACATTTCGTCTCGGACGACCCGCCGCCCGCGCTCGTCGCGCGCATGGCCAAGGCGTTTGAAAAATCCAAGGGCGACATTCGCGCCGTGATGACTGCGATGATTTATTCGCCGGAGTTCTGGTCGCGCGCCGCGTTTCGAGCCAAGGTGAAAACGCCGTTCGAACTGGTCGCGTCCACGGCGCGCGCTCTCGGCGCCGACGTGGACCAGCCCATGCCGTTGGCCCAGTGGGTCTCGCGCATCGGCGAGCCGCTCTACCAGTGCCTCACACCTAACGGCTATTCGGACAAAGCGGCAACGTGGGTCAGCACCGGAGCACTGCTGAACCGCATGAATTTTGCAGTCGCTCTGACGAGCAACAAAGTGCGCGGATCTCAGGTGGACATCAATTCCCTCGTTGGCACGGACGTGGGGACGAATTCGAAATTGGCTCTAGCCCGCGTCGAGACGGAATTTCTGGCCGGCCAGGTTTCCGATTCGACGCACACGACGCTCGAAAAAGAGATGGCCGAGCCGCGCATCCTGGGCGCGAAGCTCGACGACCCGGTCACGCAGGTCAACGTCGGCCTGATCACCGGCCTCGTCCTCGGTTCGCCGGAATTTCAGAAGCGATAGCGCCCCATTTTCGAGTGCCGCCCAGGCGTTGTAGCGCCCGCCTTCAGGCGGGCACCGCGTCGCAACCCCAATACTCACCTAAAGGTGAGCGCCACAGAACCCGCCTTTGCTAGAATGCGGAGCATGCAAAGGCCAAATTTTCTTCGCCGCGTATCCGTGTTGACCGGCGCCGCCGGCGCGGGTTTGCTCGCTTTCGGTTTGTTCTTCAACGGAGGTATTCGCGTGAGTGCGCAGGACACCTCCGCGCCGCGGACGAGTATGAAAGCGCCAGCCACCCAACAGAAGCCCGTCATCTCGCCGAATCTGAGGGAAGAACTCGCCAAATTCAAGCCGGTGAAGATGCCGTTCGACCCGGCGACGTTGACGTCTCGCGAAATGCAGATGGTTGGCAAGCTGGTCAAGGCGTGCCAGGCGCTAGAGTCGATCTATTGGCGGCAGAGCGATCCCGAAGGGCTAGAGCTTTACCAGTCGCTCACCATGAGCCACGCTTTGCCTGATTTGGAACTGCGGCGATTCCTCAAAATCAACGGCAGCCGCTTCGACCTGATCGACGACGACAAGCCCTTCGTCGGCACCAACCCCCGTCCGCCTGGCCGTGGATTTTTCCCCGCCGATTTGACGCGCAAGGAGTTCGACGCCTACATCGCTGCGCATCCGGATCAAAAAAGCGCGCTCTACGATCCCTTCACGGTGGTGCGCCGCAAGGGCACCGCTCTCGAGGCGATTCCCTACCACGTCGCGTACAAGGAATGGGTCGATCCCGCCGCCGCGGCGCTGCGCGAAGCCGCCGATCTTTCCGATGACGCCGCCTTCGCCAAATTTCTGCGCCTGCGCGCCGACGCACTGCAGTCGGACAAATATTTCGACAGCGACATTGCCTGGGTCAGCCTCGTCAATCCGAAATTCGACGTCATCTTCGCGCCCTACGAAACCTATCTCGACGGCCTTCTCGGCGTGAAGACTTCCTACGGCGCGGCCATCCTGATCCGGAACGAAGACGAGAGCCGCAAGCTGGACGTCTTCCAAAAATATGTGCCGGACATTCAAGACAGCTTGCCGCTGGCGCCGGAAGATCGCCCCTCAAAGCGCGGCCTCTTCTCGCCGATGGAGGTGATGGACGCACCGTATCGCGCGGGCGACCTGCGCCACGGCTACCAGGCGGTGGCCGACAACTTGCCGAACGATCCGCGCATTCACGAGCAAAAAGGCTCTAAGAAAATTTTCTTCAAGAATTTCATGGATGCGCGCGTGAGTTACGTGATCCTGCCAATTGCCCAGCGCCTGCTGCGCGAAGACCAGGCTTCTCTGGCGTCGGCGGAGGGATACCTGGCGTCCACGATGATGCACGAAATCTCGCACGGCCTCGGCCCGGCGTTCGCCCGCACCGCGAGCGGCAAGCGGGACATTCGCGAAGCGATCGGGCCGACCTACTCCGGCCTGGAAGAGGCGAAGGCCGACGTTGTGGGCCTCTATGGCCTGAAATGGCTCGCCGATCGCGGCGATGTGCCCAAGGAAAAACTAAACGGATACTACGCGTCTGAAGTGGCCGGCATTTTCCGGACGGTGCGATTCGGCGTCGCAGAAGCCCACGGCCTGGCCGAAATTATGGAGTTTAATTTTTATTCGGAGCGAGGTGCGATCACCCACGACGCGAACACGGGCCGCTACGCCATCGATTTCGCGCGCATGCCGGACGCCGTTGGCGCGCTCGCCAAGGAGCTGCTCGAGCAGGAAGCCACCGGCGATCGCGCCCGTGTGGAAGCGTGGTTTCACAAATATGGTACGGTCCCGCCCGAGCTGGCCAAGGCGCTCGGCGCGGCATCCGACGTTCCCGTCGATATCGATCCGATTTCGTCGTTCCCCGAACCCATGCGCTAGATCGGGAATTCAATTCGCAATGAAAGGTTGGTGAACGCTTATGGCCGAAAAGAAGCAGAACCTGCAGAACCACGTCCGCATCGTGCCGCCGTACCACATGTTCGTTTTCCCGGTGCTCTTCGTCAATATCGGCTGGGCGATCTACCGTGTGGTGAAATTCGCCATTTCTTTCCCGACCGTTTTTGATGTGTTCTTGTCCGTTGCCCTATTGCTGCTGGCCCTTTATGCGCGTCTCTTTGCGCTGAGCGTACAGGACCGCATCATTCGCCTCGAGATGCGCCTGCGCCTCGCCGAGATTTTGCCGCCGGATTTGCGGGCGCGCATTCCGGAGTTCACAGTCGCGCAGCTTGTGTCCATGCGCTTCGCGTGCGATGCCGAACTGCCGGCCCTCGCGCGCAAGGTTCTCGACGAGAAGATGAGCGACCGCAAGGCGATCAAGCAGCTGGTGAAGGATTGGCAAGGGGACTACGCGCGGGCCTAGCGGGCCGCTGAAGTCAAAAGCATCGTGAAGCCCGTGCTACTCGGGCGGATATGAATTTTCCGTGAAGCACCAGTGCACGAATTCCTTGCCGTAGCGCGCGGCTACGGGCGCAGGAATGTCGGCCTCTTCGAGCTTTTTGAATTCGAAGTCGATCTCACCGTTGGCCTGCACGGTTCCGAGCAGCGCGCCGTAGACCTTCTCCACGGCGATCCGCGCGTTCGCCTTGCCGGGCGGCAGCTGCACCCACTTCGCGCCGGCCGTCCCCACGATCCAACCCGGCAGCACGCCGCCGTGCTGCTTCCAGTACTCCGTATTAAAAATTCCATCCATGAAATAGTGCGAGTGGCTTGCGAGCACGTAGACGTGCTTGTGCGCGTCGTTCTGAGCGCGCAACAGATCAGCGTAGACGCGCCGGCCGCTCTCGATTCCGGTGGGCGACTCGTTCATGCTGTGATTCGCGGAGATGCTCTCGGGCAGCGCCTTGTGCATCCCGGTGACGATCGTGGTCACGGAAGGCTCGGCAATATCTTTCGCGAGCACCCGCTCGAACCAACCGAGTTGCGCGGAGTCGAACTGGTCCGCCGTCGCGCTATCGAGGTAATAGAAAGCAACGCCGCGATCGATCCAGTGGAAATAGCTCTTGAGGCGGTGGTCGTTGGGATCGTCCTTCAGGCGCTGCGCCCGCAGCACGGGTGAATCCAGCCAGTCCGCGAACTGGAGCAGGAAATCCTCGCGCGTCTTGAGTGGAGGAACGGTCTCGTGGTTTCCGATTCCCACAAAAAAAGGGACCGAACCGAACGGCTTGATCTGGCTCTCGATGTAGTCAGGCCACTCGATCGTTTCGTATTCGGCGACGCTGAGCGGCTTGGCCACGTGCTCGGGCTGGTGCGAAATGTCCTCGTCGAATCCGGTGGTCAGGCGCAGGTCGCCCAGGTGCCAGTAGAACGCGGCCTGATTTTTCTTCGCCGTTTCCGCGATGCCAGGCATCACGACGTCGCCGCAGTTGCGGGAGTCGCCCGACGCGAGGAAGCGCCAGCTCCCTGCCGAAGGTTGTTGCGCCATTGCCGTGTGCGCCGCAAACCCGAGGGCGATCGTCATGCCAACTGAGATCTTCGTTCTTTTCATCATCCGCCGTGCCTCGCTCCGAAATAGCGTTTCGGCTCCGCTGAATCACGCCCGGTCCAAAACAGACTAAGTCGGCCCAATAAGAATGGGAAGTTAATATTTGATGAACGCACTCTTGTGCCGAGGCGTTCCGGTCTACGGAGCCTTCCGGATGCGATACACCTGCAGCGGACCCGCGGAATAAATCTGCTTACCGATTGCCGCGAGCGGCACGGCGAATCGCGGCACATCGTACGCCCAGACGTATTCGTAGTCGTTTCGCACCTGCTGCCAATCGGGAGCCTCGTCGTACACGAGATCCCAGAATCCGTCCGGCGTGTAGGACTCATGGATGATGCGCATGGGCGTCTCGCCGGGCGCGTCCATGAGATAAGGAGAAAACCAGCCGCGGCGAATCACGCCGTACGCCCAGAAGTGGGTAAACGGGCGCTCGATGGGATCCTCGTCGCCTTCGACGATGGGCAGGACAAGCGCCCCGCGCGGCACGCTATCGAACGAGCGCGCGAGCGCCGCGAGATCAGGCTGCACCTGAACAAAATGCTGAGTGATGCTCACGGTTCGCGCGGTGAAAAGGAGGAGTGGAATCGCCGCGAGCCATTTTGCGCGCCCCCCAACGCGTGCCGTCGCCAAGAGTGCGACGAACAAGAAGGGCAAGACGCGAATATCGAGGTCCGAACCTTCTCCCCACATCCAGGGAATCACCCAGAAAAGGCCGAGCAGGAACGCAGCGATAGCGATCCATTTCCAATCCCAGTGAAACTCAGGGTTGCGCCACCACGCCGCGACCAACCACAGCGCCAGCGCGCCCAGCGAAATCCAATCGAGCCACGGCCAGTAGCCATGCAGGATCATCCCCAGCGAATCCACCTTGTCGTCAAAGCCGTGAAACACAATCTTGTTTGCCGCCAGCCCCACGCGCGAAGAATGCAAATAAAAGGCGAGACCCAGCAAAGCTAGCGCGCCACTCCAGAGCCAGTCGCGGAGCGCTCGTCGCGAGACCGCTAGATAGGCCACGACGATCAATCCGGAGATCCCGAACCCCAACAGATGCGTGAAGTAAAGCATGGTGAAAGCCACCAGCGCTGCAATCCATTTTCCGCCAGCGGGCCGCGCCAGCCAGCGCAGCCACAATCCCAGCGCCAAAAATCCCACCGCGAGGCTCAGATCGAAATTCAGAAATCCTTCGAGAAAAAATACATTGTACGAAATCAAGAGCGCCCATAGCCCGGCGGATCCCGTTTCCGCCGGATGCACCTGCCGCAGAAAAAACCACGCCGACGCCGGCAGCGCCAGGGCGCACAAGCTCAGAAACACGCGGCCGGCCGTCTCAATCGGAAAGATACGCCCAAGCACGGCGAGCGACGCATCCATCCCCAAATAGGGATACGCGCCCCAGTCGGCCCGATAGAATTCGCGAAACGAGAAATGCGGATCGCCGAGGTGCGCCAGCACAAACGCCCGCGCCAGATGATTCGGATAGTCGAGCAAGGGAGGAAACACAACGATCCAGATGGGCGCGACGAGCATCGCTGCGACGATGCAAATGCCGGCGACCAAAATTATGCGATGCGTTGAACTCGGTCGTCGTGGCGGCCCGGTCTCGGCAGTTTCCACGGCGCCCGCCTACCGAACGACCCAGAACAGCGGCGCGAGGCCGAGCACCGTCAATCCGAGCAGCAGGGCGAGGCTCTCGCGTCCCGTCTTCGAATCGCCCAGCACCGCCGCGATGATGGCCTTCGCGAAATTGTTGCTGGCGGCCGCAACCACCACGCCTCCCGCGGCCAGCCCCATCGGCGTCAGCCGCCCCGCGGTTTGCGTCAGCCCCATGATGAACGGGTCCACGGGAGCAAGGCCGGTGATGGCCGCCATGCCGTAAATTCCTCCGCTTCCCAGGCGAGTCACGGCGTAGCTCGTTGCCACCATGAACAACGCAAAGAGAACGGCCAGGGAGAATGCGGTCGCCAGCTCCAGGGGGTTTTTTGCCTGGTAATTCTGCTGAATCTCGCTCGAGCCGCCGTCCTGTATAGCCGACCACGCCCACCCTCCCAAAATTCCGAGCGCGCCAAGCGCCACAAACGAGGAAAGCAAGCGATGCGCCAGCTCGCCGTTGAACAGCGCGATCAACACGAGGAAACGCAGGTACATCACGCCGGAGGCCATCAAAATGCTGCCCGAATAGCAGTGCGGGCTTTTCGCCTCCCGCGACTGCTTGGCCATCACAAACGTCGTAAACGTCGAGGAATAAGCGCCGCCGAGCAGCGCCGCCAGCCGTATGCCTCCCGTGCCTTTCGCCAGTTTTTCCAGCAAGTAGCTGCCGTAGGACACGCCGCTGATGGCCACAACGATCAGCCACGTCTTGTACGGATTTAGCGCGAAGGATGTGAAGCCCTGGTCCGGCACGATCGGCAGGATGACGAACGTCAGGAGGAGAAATTTCGTGAAGGTGAAAATTTCCTGGCCGGGAATTTTGTTCGCGAGATTTTCGAGAAAATCTTTCAGCTCGAGGAGCAACATCGACAGGATCGCGAGCGTCGTGGCGATCCAGAACTGGTCCCGCGAGACAAGCGCGCCCACGACGTACGTGGCGAGGCCCGAGAGCTCGGTGGTGACTCCGGTTTCCTTGTACGATTGCAGTTTGTGCCGGTAGGAAAGCCACAGAAACGCGCCGATCACGCCGAAGCCGACCGTCAACGGAATGAGCTCCGGACCCGAAAGCAGCGACATCGCGTAGCCGATCAGCCCGATCAGCGGGAACGCGCGCACGCCGCCGAAGCTGTATCTCTGCCCGGGCTGGCCCTCCGCACGGTGTTCTTCGCGTTCGAGGCCAATCAGAAAGCACAGAAAAAGCGTCAGGATGATCTTGACGCCTTCGGGAGGGAGAATTTGCAGTAGCCTGTCGCTCACGGATTCAGGATGGCGGCCCTGGCGCCACCCGGAGACTATCGAGAATCGCCGGCAAACTCAATGCCGGACTGCGAGCCAGGCTTCGGCTCCGCGGTTCGCTATTTGTACTAAATTGTCTTCGATACCGCGCCGGCGGGACGCCGGCGCTACCGGGTCTTCAAGCGGTCACTCCGGCGAGCGGCAGCCACACCTGAAACGTTGTGTCGCCGGGTTGCGATGTGACCTGAATGTTTCCGTTGTGCTTCTTCACGATGCGCTGGACGGTGTCCAGTCCGAGACCGGTACCCTCACCCACACCCTTGGTGGTGAAGAACGGCTCGAAGATGCGCGGTTGCACGTCCGGCGAGATTCCCGGGCCGTTGTCGCCGATTTCGATTACCACGCAGCCATCGTCGCGGTACGTGCGAACGCGCAATTCACCTTTGCCGCTCATGGCGTCGATGGCATTGTCGATCAGGTTGGTCCACACCTGGTTCAGTTCGCTGCCGAAAGAATTCACAAGCAGCGGCATCTTTTGATAGTCACGGATCACGGTCACGCCGCGCTTCAGCTTGTGATTCAAAATCGTGAGCGTCGTTTCCAGGCTCTTCACGATGTCCACGTTTTGCACGGGCGCCTGGTCCATGTACGTGTATTCCTTGATCGCCAAAACGAGATCCGAAATGCGCGCCGTGCTGCTCTCGATTTCGTCCAGCAAGCTGTACACCTCGACGACCGCGCCGATCCGCACCAGCGCCGCGCGCGCCGTGCCCTGATCGAGTTCCTGAAAGAGCGATTCGAGCGCCTCCGGCTTGATGTTTTTCTCCGCGAGGCCCGAGGCAAGCTGCCACAAGTCGTTTTGCCCGTGGCTGCGCAATAGCGACTCGAGCTGATCCTCGAGGTCGGCCAAAGTGAGCGGATCGGGCGGCGGCTCTTTGTGCAAAGTGAATGAAGCTTCGAGCTTTTCGATTTCGGCTTTTTGCGTCGGCGTAAGTTCGCGCCGGCCGAGTTCGTGCGCCGCGTCGCGAATCTTGTTCAAGATGTCGCGCAACTGGCTCGCGGCGCGCTTCGCGGCCGAGGCGGGGTTATTCAGTTCGTGCGCCAGTCCCGCGGAGAGTTTTCCGAGGGCGGCTAGGCGGTCGCGCTGCTGCTCGCGCCGCGTCGTCTCGCGCACTCGATCCGTCATCATGCCCACGAGCCGTTCGGTCAGCTCGGGCATTTTCTGCACGAGGTCGTGAAATTTCGTTTCGGGAAAGCGCAGGATGTGAGTGTCCGTCAGCGAGCGAGCGCTAAACGTGGATGTTTTCATTCGGGAAAAAGGAAGCTTCCCGGTCACTTGCCCGGGGGTCACAGTAACGATCATGGTTTCGCCGGCGAATTCACCGCGCGCCTGAATTTGACCGTCGAGAAGCACAAACATCGCGGTGGCAGGTTCACCGGCGATGATGAGCGGGTCGCCGGCATTGAAACGCAAGTCCTCAACTTGACTGAGGAACCAGTCGAGCTGGTCGTCAGGCAGGCCCGCAAAGGCGGGCACTCGCAGAAGTTCTTCTTTGTCCGTCATTGAACCTTGCTCAAGTATTGGTGAATGAACTGTACCGCCACCGATCCTTCGCCGACGCCCGAAGCCACGCGCTTCACCGAACCGTGCCGCACGTCGCCCACGGCGAAAATGCCCGGAACGTTTGTCTCGAGCAGAAACGGATCGCGCTCCAGCGTCCAGGTCTTCGGCGGATGTCCGTCGACGATGAGATCCGGCCCCGTCAGCAGAAATCCTCGGTCATCCCGCTCGACCACTCCGGCGAGCCAGTCCGTCCGCGGCAACGCCCCGATAAAAATGAACATGGAGCTGGCGGGAACGCGCTCAGTCGTGTTCGAGTCGGAGCAGAGTACCGAAATTTCCTCGAGGCGCGTCGAGCCATGTGCTTCAGCGACACTGGCGTGCGCCCAAACCGAAATATTGGGCATTTCCTTGACCTGATCGATCAAGTACTGCGACATCGTGCTCGAAAGTGAACTGCCGCGCACGAGGATCACGACTTTTTCCGCATACTTCGCGAAGTTCATGGCCGCCTGGCCCGCCGAATTCGCGCCGCCGATCACGTACACGGTTTCGCCCTTGCATGAAATCGCCTCGGTCGCGCCGCCGCCATAGTAGACGCCCGCACCCTGCAAGCGATCGATTCCCGGCGCGTCGAGTCGCCGCCACTGAACTCCAGTGGCGATCATTAGCGCGTGGCAGGAAATTTCACTCCCGTCGGCGAGCTTGATGATGCGGTAGGGGCCTTCGATTCGAATGGCCGTGGCTTCCTGGGGCGAAAGAATTTCGACGCCGAATCGCTGCGCTTGCACCACGCCGCGCCGCGCCAGGTCGCCGCCACTGAGGCCAGTGGGAAATCCGAGATAATTTTCGATGCGCGAACTCATGCCTGCCTGGCCGCCAGGGGCTTCGCGCTCGACCATCACCGTGTGCAGACCTTCGGACGCGCCATACACCGCGGCGGCGAGGCCCGCCGGCCCGCCGCCGACGATCGCCATATCGTAAAAGCTCGTTTGCGCGCGTGTGCGCAGGCCGACTTTTTGCGCGACATCAGCGGGTACGGTTTCCAGAAATTTTGTTCCGTCGGGGAACAGGACGACGGGAAGACTGGCGGCCTCGGGTCCCAAGACTTCGAGCAAGCGCTTCGTTTCCGGATCGCTCGCGGATAGCTCCACGTCAATCCACTGGTAGGGCACATGATTGCGAGCCAGAAAATCGCGCAGCTCGTAAGACTTGGGTGACCAGCGCGTGCCCAGAACACGGATGCCTTCGTACGCGGGGCGATGCGAAGCCTGCCAGTCTTCGAGCAAATCGTCGAGCTGCGGATAGAGATGCTCGGCGGGCGGATCCCACGGCTTCATGAAAAAATAATGAATGCTGGCCTGATTGATCGCGCCTATGGCGGCGTTGGTGTCGGCGTAGGCAGTGAGGAGCGCGCGCTTCGCGTCGGGATAAATGCGCATCGCTTCCTGCAGAAAAGCCACGCCATCCAGGTGCGGCATGCGCTGATCGGCCAGAAGGAGCGCCACGTTATCGTTGCGCACCTTCAGCTGCTTCAAAAGATCAAGCGCGCCGGTGGGCGAGCCGCTGCCGATGATGCGATAGTCCGCGCCGTAGTTCGTTCGCAAATCGCGCTCGATGGCGCGCAAAACATCCGCGTCGTCATCCACGCTGAGTAAGATGGGTTTTGCCATGGTGGGTCCCAAGTTCCTGCTGGTTCCAATTTCGGCCTCGCGCGGCGCGCGATTAGCCTGATTGGATGCTTCGAGTTTACTTTGGTCGCAGAATTATGCAACCCGTAGGGCAGGCTTCAGCCTGTCGCTTTTAGTTATGGCGCGATCGTTCCTTAGCGCCACCCCGCAGGCCGCCCTTCACTCGTTCAGGGTAAAAAGCCAGTGCGACGGAGAGTGGAGTTCCCATTTCGCGTAACTATCTTCGCAGCAACCCAGAAAGATACGATAAAGTGAACCCGCGAAGGCGAAAAGGCCTCGCAATCTTATACGCATGCTCGGCCAAACCATTTCGCACTACCGGATTCTCTCGCAGCTCGGCGGCGGCGGGATGGGTGTGGTCTACGAAGCCGAAGACCTCAAGCTGCGCCGCCACGTCGCGCTGAAATTCCTGCCGCCCGAAATGGAGAATGACCCAGCCGCTCGCGAGCGCTTCCAGCGCGAAGCCTTTGCCGCTTCCGCACTGAATCACCCGAACATCTGCACGATCTACGAAATTGACGAAGCGAACGGCCAGCACTTCATCGCCATGGAATTGCTGGAGGGGCAGACGCTCAAGCATCTGCTCAGCGGAAGACCGTTGCCGCTCGATCAGATGTTGCAACTCGCGGCGGAAATCGCCGACGCACTGGACGCCGCGCACGCCAAGGGCATCGTGCATCGCGACATCAAGCCCGCGAATATCTTTGTCACGGCTCGCGGACAGGCCAAGATTCTGGATTTCGGTTTGGCCAAGCTAGCCCGACGCGACGAGGGAGCCACACTGGTCGGGGACGCGGAACCTCCCGCGGCGTCTGAACAAGACAAGATTTGACCAGCCCCGGCGCGACGCTGGGAACGGTTGCGTACATGTCGCCCGAGCAAGCGCGCGGCGAAGTGCTCGACGCCCGCACGGATCTGTTCTCTTTCGGCGTGGTGCTGTACGAAATGGCCACCGGCAAGCTTCCCTTCCCCGGCGGGACTTCGGCGGTGATTTTCAACGCGATTTTGAGTCAGGATTCGATTCCGCCGCGCCGCCTGAATCCCCAGCTCCCGCCAAAGATCGAGGAAATTATCCACAAGGCGCTGGAGAAGGACCGCAAGCTGCGCTACCAGAGCGCGGCGGACATGCGCGCCGATCTCGCGCGCCTGAAGCGCGATTCCGATTCGAGCCGTATGCCGGCGGCCGTGCCCGCAGCACCTTCGGCACAACCGCGGTGGCGGAGCAAGCCCGTGGTCGCTACCGCGGTGGCGCTGCTTCTCGTCGCGGCGGCGGGCGCTACATGGCTCTACAAATCGCGCGCGAGCCACGGCGAAACAATTGACTCGGTGGCTGTGCTTCCCTTCGTGAACGCCGGCGGCGATCCCAACGCCGAATACCTGAGCGACGGAATCACGGAGAGCCTGATCAACAGCCTCTCGACGCTGCCGCACCTCAAGGTGATGTCCCGCGACTCCGCCTTCATGTTCAAAGGGAAGGACGCCGACGCGGAAACGGTCGGCCAAAAGCTCGGGGTTCGCGCAGTGCTCAAAGGCCGAGTGCTGCAGCGCGGCGATGAGCTGGAAATCAGCGCGGAACTCGTCGACGCGCGCGACGACAGCCACATCTGGGGCCAGCAATATAGCCGCAAGACCAGCGATATTTTTGCGCTGCAGGGCGATCTCGCGAGAGAAATGACCTCCATGCTGCGGGTGAAGCTGACGGGCGACGATGAAGCGCGCATGATGAAAACCCCCACCGCGAATCCTGAGGCCTATCAGGATTACCTCAAAGGGAGATTCTGGTGGAGCAAGGCAACCGAGGATGGGGTTAACAGAGGCATTGGATATTTTCAGCAAGCCATCGCCAAAGACCCCAACTATGCACTAGCCTACGCCGGCCTCGCCGACAGCTACACGCTTCTTGCCGGTCTCGCTGTTGCGCGGCCAAGGGAAGCTTTCCCGAAAGCGGAGGCGGCTGCGGCCAAGGCGTTGGAGATCGACAATTCCCTCAGCGAAGCTCACGCCGCGCGCGGATTCATCCTGGGAGTGTATGAGTGGGACCTGCCGGGGGCCGAAAAAGAGTTCCGCCGGGCGATCGAGTTGAACCCCAACAACTCAAACGCCCACCACATCTTCGGCATTATCCTGGTTCACGCGGGGCGCCTCGACGAAGCCTTGAACGAGGAAAAACGGGCCGTGGAGCTTGACCCCCTTTCTCCCGTCGCAAGCAGGGCCGTGGGAGCCGTGTTGGTGGATCAGCGAAAATACGACCCGGCTATCGAACAGCTGAAAAAGACTTTGGAGCTTGCGCCAACCCTGGGCTTGGCGCTGAACGACCTCGCCACCGCTTATCTACTGAAAGGGAACTACGGCGAGGCCATCTCCGTATCGGAGACGGCGCTGGCCAATCCCATCGGGAAAGTAGCCCCGTTGTCGAGCCTCGCCTATGCCTATGCGGTGGCGGGAAGAAAAGCGGAAGCGCAGAAAATCCTCGATCAGTTGGGTGAACTCTCCAAGCAGCAGTACATCCAGCCGAGGGTAATCGCCAGAATATGTGTGGGGCTCGGAGAGAAGGACAAGGCCTTCGCCTACCTGGAAGAAAGCCTCAAAGACCGCTCCATCGAAACCGGATTTGCAACCATTAACGTGGACCCGACGTTCGATCCGCTGCGTTCGGACCCGCGTTTCAATGACCTCGTGCGCCGCATGAATCTGCAGCCGTAAGTAGCACAGGTACTCTTGCCTGTCTGGTTTTGTAAGCCGTGGGAGTGTCGCCAAAGCAATTGCGATCGCAAAACCCACACAGGCGGCCCGTCGCAAGGGCTCGGCGTAAAGAGCGCCTGTGCCACTTGCCACCGGCCCAGCCTGCTGCTTCTCGAACACCATCGTGCTCGTGTAAACGCTGGGAGCGAAGCGCCTGAGTGTGAGGAATCGAGACACGTCCCGCGTCCCTGATGTATTTTCCCCCTCAGTACTACTAGTCCTGGAACTTGACATTGCCTCTCCGAACTTCGTATGCTCCGCCCACTTTCCACGTCGAAAAAGCGGGAGGCGCGTTTGCGCGTTCTCCCGGCAGCAAGGGTCCGGTTGATCGTCTGCCTGGAAGTATGACCGACTAAACCTCAGGAGGCGCATGTGAAAATTCAGTCGTTGGAAATTGAATCGGCAACCCCGAGTAAACCGCGGGGAGCAATCTCGTTTTCGATCGCGATTCTGCTGGCGGCGTTTTTCCTTTTGGCAGGGGAAACGGCGACGGCGCAAGTGAGCACGTCTAGCTTAGGCACAAACAGACCCACATTCGTCGGCCCGGCCGCGACCGGATGCCGGCATGATTGCTCCTTACTCAGTGGCCCGTTCCTCTCACCCGCCATTACGCCAGGCGCGCCGGCTGGCGCTGCGGCGCCGCTTACGAGTGCTGCTCCGCTCGCGGTAGCCGGGTCTCTCGCTTCCGGTCCGTTGAACGACGCCCGCTCCATGCCTGCGCATGAACTGCCCCGCAAGGGGCCCGACCCCGCGCCCTCGACAGTGAGCTGCCAGCCACTCGGTCCTGGCTGCGACAGGATCAGCTCCTCTTCCGGCGGGGCGATCGGCGTCAAGGGACTCAACGCCGTCGATAATGGGACGATGTTGACGGCCCTGGGCTCGCCGCACCACAACAACGAACCCGCGGATCAGGGCTTGTGCGCCGGCAACGGCTACGTCGTCGAGACGAACAACGTCGGGGAGATCCTGATTTTCAACGCCGCGCTGCAGCGGCAATCGGCCATTATTCCACTCGATACGTTAATGGGACTCACGGCCCGGGGGTGGAGCAGCGGTGGGGACCCTTCGTGCCTGTACGATCACGATAACGGCGGCCACTGGTTTTTCACTGAATTCGTTTCTTCAACAACTACGGCGAGTGGGGGCCCGTTTGCCGGCTGCTTCGTGGCAGTGCCCAATACCTGCTACGAGGGAATTGCCGTTACGGTCGGAAATGACCCGTCTGGGCCGTACAACGTCTACTTCCTGAACGCGAACTACAATCCGAACGAGCCGGGCTATCCCTCTCTCTTGAACGACTTCGCCAAAATCGCAGTTAGTCGAGACGCATTCCTCTTGTTCTATGACGAATTCCCGCAAGATCCCAATCACCCCGGAATTGGCGGCGGCATCTTCAACGGCGCGCAGGAATTTGCGTTCAACAAGAAAGCGTTCGAACTGGGCCTGCCCGTCACTCGAGCGGACGGAGAGCCCAACCCAGCCTTCACCGTCGCGATTGAGAACATGGGTTACCTGCCGACGCCGGACGGAACCTGCGCTTCGGACAACACCTTCGGACTGCCGAATATCACTTGCTGGTATTCGGTGATTCCGGCGATGCCGCCCGACCCAAGCCAGTACGACAACAACCATGGAGGCTCGGCGTTCATGCTCGAGACGCTGGACTTTTACGGCTCGGGCGATACCCGGGTCGCAGTCTTCGACTGGACGGGCCTTCAGGCCTTAAACAGCCACAACTGCGAGGAGTGCGATGGCATCCGTTTTGGCGGCGCGCTATTCTCGGGAGTGAATTATTACTTCGATCCAGGATTGACCGCGACGCAAAAGGCCGGCCCCATCCCCTTAGGCGATGAATGCGGCGCCGCTGGACTTAGCGTGGCACCGAACAGCAGCACTCCGCCACCCGCAAGTTGTCCCGAAGGACCGATCGCAACCAACGGCGATAACTTCACCCAAGCCGCACAGGCGCAGGGCCAGCTCTGGGGCGCTGCCTCCACGGCAATCACTCAGGCCTACTCTGAAACAGGGCCGGAGGGTCATATGGCGGCGGCGTACTGGGTGATTAGCACCGCCGGCTTTGACCGGGGGAATAGCTTCACACTCACGAGCCAGGGATACGTTTCGCCGGAGCACGAGGACTTGGCATTCCCGGCCATGGCCGCCGAGGGTTCCTCTGCGCAGGACGGCGGAAACGGCGGGGCGATTATGGCCTTCACCCTTACCGGCAACGGCGGGCCGACTGGGGCTCACCACGGGGGCTACTACCCGACCACGGCTTACGGGCGGTTGACAAGCACGTCCGCCGGCTTGTTGAATTCCGTTGTCAACATCACAGACCTCGGCGAATCCCCCCAGGATGGCTTTGCGGAGTATCGGGGCTACCCGCTTGGGATTAGCCCTCGCTGGGGAGATTACAGCTGGGCCATCTTCCTACCGGACTCCGGAGGCAAAATCTATTTCTCGACACAATATATCCAGCACCGTAGTTGTCTCGGCGACGAGTTCAGCTTCTCGGTGATTGGGACTTGCGACGGGACAAGAAATGGAGAGTCCAACTGGGGCACATCGGTCAACTACGTGGTGCCATAGACATAGATACGTAGCACGGTAAGAAAAAACGGGGTGGATCAGTTTGAGAGCCCTCAAACTGATCCACCCCGAAATGTTTTTGCGCATATTCAATCGGATTTCTTAGTGCCTGGCAGGACCTCTACTGAAGTGTCGAACTTCCCATGAGGTATTTGTCGACTGAGGCAGCGGCCTTGCGCCCTTCTGAAATGGCCCACACCACAAGCGACTGGCCGCGCCGCATATCTCCCGCGGCGAAAACTCCGGGGACCGAGCTCATGTAATCCGCGCCGGTGGCGATGTTGCTGCGCGCGTCCAGATTCACGCCCAGCTGCTCGATCATCCCCTGCTTCACCGGGCCGAGGAAACCGAGCGCGAGGAGCACGAGGTCGGCTTCGATGATGAATTCGGTGCCGGGCAGGGCCTCGAATTTCGGCGGCGGGCCGACGCGCAGGCAGTGGAGTTGCTTCACGTTGCCGTTCCCGTCGCCGGTGAATTTCACCGTGTTGATGGCCCAGTCGCGCTTGCCGCCCTCTTCGTGCGCGCTTTCGGTGCGCAGCATCAGCGGCCAGAGAGGCCACGGCGTGCTCGAGTGGCGGTCCGGCGGGGGCATCGGCATGATTTCAAACTGGTGAATCGATTTCGCCTGATGGCGGTGGCAGGTGCCCAGGCAGTCCGCGCCGGTATCGCCGCCGCCGATGATCACGACATTCTTGCCGGTGGCGAGGATCTGCTCAGGGACCGCGTCCCCTGCGACGACTTTATTTTGTTGCGGCAGGAACTGCATCGCGAAGTAGACGCCCTTTAGGTCGCGACCGGGGACGGGCAAGTCGCGCGGAGCTTCGGCGCCGCCCGTGAGTAGTAGCGCGTCGTACTCCTTGCGCAAATCCTGCGCGGGGATGTTGCCCCCGACGTGCGCGTTCGTCTCAAAGCGAACGCCCTCGGCCATCATTTGGTCGAGGCGGCGGTCCACGACGCGCTTTTCCAACTTGAAATCCGGAATGCCGTAGCGCAACAGGCCGCCGATGCGGTCGTTCTTTTCAAACAGGATGACGTCGTGACCCGCGCGATTGAGCTGCTGCGCGGCGGCAAGGCCCGAAGGTCCCGAGCCGACGACGGCCACGCGCTTTCCGGTACGCGTCTCGGGAGGCTCCGGACCGATCCAGCCTTCTTCCCACGCTCGATCCACGATCGTTTTTTCGATCAGCTTGATTGTGACGGGCGGCTCGTTGATTCCCAGCACGCAGGACGCTTCGCACGGCGCGGGACAAATGCGCCCGGTAAATTCCGGAAAATTGTTAGTGGAGTGAAGCACGCGGATCGCTTCCTTCCAGCGGTCGCGATACACGTGATCGTTCCAGTCCGGAATGATGTTGTTGACGGGGCAGCCCGTGTGGCAGAACGGAATGCCGCAATCCATGCAGCGCGCGCCCTGCACGCGCACTTTTTCTTCCGGGAACGGCTGGTAGACCTCGAAATAATCGTGGATGCGCTCGGCGACGGGACGCCGCACCGGCAATTCGCGCGTGTATTCCTTGAACCCAGTGACCTTACCCACGAACCACCTGACCTTGCGGCGGCATGCCACTGGCCTGCGCCGCGACCAAGCTGGCGGGGATCCGCGGAATTCCCAGCACGCGCTTGAATTCGTGCGGGAAGACTTTGACGAATTTCGGAAGCACCGCGTCCCAGTGCTTCAGAATCCATTTGGCCTGCGGGCTGTCGGTCAGCTCGGCGTGGCGAACGATCAGGCCGTGCACGGTCTCGATGTCCTTCGCCTCCGTCACCTGCTCGAGGTCCACGTCCGCGCGATTGCAGCAAACGGTCGAGAATTCAGAGGTTGAGTCCAGGACGTAGGCGATGCCGCCCGTCATGCCCGCGGCGAAATTCCGGCCGGTCTTGCCAAGCACGACGACCATGCCGCGCGTCATGTATTCGCAGCCGTGATCGCCGACGCCCTCGACGACCGCGGTCGCTCCCGAATTGCGCACCGCAAATCGCTCGCCGGCCATGCCGTTGAAGAACGCCTCGCCACTCGTCGCGCCGTAGAGGCATACGTTGCCGATGAGGATGTTTTCCTCGGGCACAAAATGCGAATTGCGCGGTGGATAGATCACGATTCGCCCGCCGGATAGCCCCTTGCCGACGTAGTCGTTGGCTTCGCCTTCCAGCGTGAGCGAAACGCCCTTCGCGAGAAACGCGCCGAAGCTTTGCCCCGCGCAGCCGTGGAACTGAATGCGAATTGTGTCGTCGGGCAGCCCAGCGGATCCGTGGCGCCGCGCGATCTGGCCGCTGAGCATCGCGCCCACGGTGCGGTGCACGTTGCGAATCGGCAGATTGAGTGTCAGCGGAGTCAGATGCTGGATCGCGTCGCTCGCTTGCTCGATCAGCTTGCCGTCCAGCGCGTCATAGAGGCCGTGGTCCTGCGCCTGCGTGCAGCGGCGACCCACGTGGCTCGGCATCGGCGGATTGTAGAGCACCGAGGAAAGGTCGAGGCCCTTGGCCTTCCAGTGCTCGACGTCGGTGCGCTGAACGAGGCAATCCACGCGGCCGATCATTTCGTCGAGTTTGCGGAAGCCAAGCTTCGCCATGATGAGGCGCAGATCTTCGGCGACAAAGAATAGGAAATTGATCACGTGCTCGGGCTGGCCCTGGAATTTCTTGCGCAGCTCCGGATCCTGCGTCGCTACGCCGACCGGACACGTATTCAGGTGGCACTTGCGCATCATAATGCAGCCCATTGCCACAAGCGGCGTGGTGGCAAAGCCGAATTCCTCGGCGCCCAGCAGCGCGGCGATGGCCACGTCGCGCCCGGTCTGCAGCTTGCCGTCCACCTGCACGCGCACGCGGCTGCGCAGGTCGTTCATCACCAGGACCTGCTGCGTCTCGGACAATCCCAGTTCCCACGGAATGCCCGCGTGCCGGATCGAGCTGATCGGCGACGCGCCCGTGCCTCCGTCGTAGCCGCTGATGAGAATCACGTCGGCATGCGCCTTGGCCACGCCCGCCGCCACGGTGCCCACGCCCACTTCGGCGACAAGCTTCACGGAAATGCGCGCCTGCGGGTTCACGTTTTTCAGATCGAAGATCAGCTGCGCCAGGTCTTCGATGGAATAAATATCGTGGTGCGGCGGCGGAGAAATGAGGCCCACGCCGGGTATCGAGTGGCGCACGCGCGCGATCACGTCGTCCACTTTGTGGCCGGGAAGCTGGCCGCCCTCGCCGGGCTTCGCGCCCTGGGCGATCTTGATTTGCAAGTCGTCCGCGTTGATCAGGTAATTCGTCGTCACGCCGAAGCGCGCCGACGCCACCTGCTTGATCGCGCTGCGACGCAAATCGCCGTTGGCATCCGGAGCGAATCGAGCTTCGTCCTCGCCGCCCTCGCCGGTGTTGGATTTTCCGCCGATGCGGTTCATGGCGATGGCCAGCGTCTCGTGCGCTTCCTTGCTGATCGAGCCGAAGGACATCGCGCCCGTCGCGAAGCGCTTCACGATATCGGAAGCGGGCTCGACTTCATCGAGAGGCACCGCCGAGCCGTTGGGCTTGAACTCAAACATGCCGCGCAGCATCTGCAAATCGCGATTCTGCTGGTTCACGATGTCCGCGAATTCGCGGAAGGTCTCGAATTTCGATTCCCGGACCGCGTGCTGCAGTTTGCTCACCGTGGTCGGGTTTAGCAGATGCCGTTCGCCGCGCACGCGGAACTGGTACTCGCCGCCAACGCGCAGCTCCGTCTCCGACAGGTGCGGCGGCTCCATGGCAAATTCGTGCTTCATCATCGCTTCGCGGGCCAGCACGTCGAGCCCAATGCCCTCGATGCGCGAAGATGTTCCGGTGAAATATTTTTCGACGAGCGAACGGTTGAGGCCGACTGTCTCAAAGATTTGCGCGCCCTGATAGCTCTGCAGCGTGGAGATTCCCATTTTCGAGAATGTCTTCAGGAGCCCCTTGTCGATCGACTTCATGTAGCTCTTGAAAACTTTGTCCCAGGTGTATTCGGCGGGAAACGCGCCGGAGCGGTGCAGGTCCTCGAGCGTCTCGATTGCAAGATACGGATTCACCGCGCTCGCGCCGTAGCCGAGCAGCAGGCAGAAATGCATCACCTCGCGCGGCTCGCCCGATTCGACGATCAGCGCGACCTGATTCCGCGTACCCTCGCGAATCAAGTGGTTGTGGACGGCCGAAAGCGCCAGGAGACACGGGATCGGCGCATATTCGTGGTCCACGCCTCGGTCGGTGAGGATCAGTAGCGTGTAACCCGACTTGATCGCGAGCGAGGCACGGCGGCACAGCGTTTCAATCGCGTCTTCCAGCGGCTTTGGGCCGCCGCCATTCACGCGGAACAGCATGGGCAGGCTCGTCGCCAGGAAACTGCCCCAGCTCACGCGGCGCAGCTTTTCCAGGCGCCAGTTGGAAATCACCGGATGGCGCAGCTTCAGCGTGTGGCAATTCTTCGCCGTCTCGTCGAGAATGTTGCCTTCGCTTCCGATGTAGGAATTGAGCGACATCACCAGGCCCTCGCGAATCGAATCGATCGCGGGATTGGTCACCTGCGCGAAGGTCTGCTTGAAATAATTGAAAAGCAGCTGCGGCTTGTCGGAAAGGCACGCGAGCGGCGTGTCAATGCCCATTGAGCCGACCGGCTCCTCGCCCGCCTGTGCCGAAGGCAGGAGAATCGTCTTCAGGTCCTCGTCCGTGTAGCCGAAAGCGCGCTGGCGCATGCGGATCGTGTCGTGATCGGTGCGCAGCACGTGCGTCGGGCTCGGCAGATGATCGAGGGTGATCTGGTTTTCCTTGAGCCACACCGCGTACGGTTGCCGCGCGGCGAGTTGCTTTTTGACTTCTTCGTCGGTGATCAGCCGCTTTTGTTCCGTGTCGACCAGGAAAATGCGGCCCGGCGCCAGCCGGCCCTTCATCCGCACTTCCTCGGGCTTGATCGAAAGCACTCCCGCTTCCGACGCCAGCACGACCAGCCCGTCATTCGTGACGAGGAAACGCCCGGGGCGCAGTCCGTTGCGGTCCAGCTTCGCGCCGATCACGCGGCCGTCGGTGAACGCCACCGCCGCGGGGCCGTCCCAGGGCTCCATCAGCGACGCGTGATATTCGTAGAACGCCTTGATGTCCTCGGGCATCGTCGCGTCGTGATCCCAGGCTTCCGGAATCAGCATGGACATGACGTGCGGAAGCGTGCGCCCGGAGAGCGTCAGCAACTCCACCGCGTTATCGAGCATGGCCGAATCGCTGCCGCCGGCGGTGATGATCGGCATCAGCTTCTTCATGTCCTCGCCAAAGAGCGGAGAAGACAGAACCGACTGCCGCGCGTACATCCAGTTCATATTCCCGCGCAGCGTGTTGATTTCGCCGTTGTGGCAGATGTAGCGGTAGGGGTGCGCGAGCTTCCAGCTTGGGAACGTGTTGGTCGAGAAGCGCTGGTGCACCAGGCACAGCGCGCTCGTTAGATCGGGATCGAGCAGCTCTTTGTAAAAATCGGTGATCTGCGGCGCGAGCAGCAAGCCCTTGTAAATAATCGTGCGCGAAGAGAGTGACGGAATGTAGAAAAACTCTTTCTCTTTCAGATCCGTCGCGGCGACCAACGATTCGACGCGCTTGCGCACGACGTACAGCTTGCGCTCGAGCGCATCCTGGTCCATTCCCGCGCCGGCACGGATGAATACCTGCTCGATATAAGGCTGCGAAGCGCGCGCCAATCGGCCGATCGTGTTGCCGTTGATCGGAGTGTCGCGCCAGCCGAGTACCGTCAAACCCTCTTCGCGTGCGATCTTTTCGATCAGGCCTTCGCAAATCAGACGGTCCTGCGTATCCACCGGAAGAAAAACCATTCCCACGCCATACTCGCCGGGCGCCGGCAAGGAGAATCCCAGGCTCGTCGCTTCGCGGTCAAAGAAAGCGTGCGGAATCTGGATCAAAATTCCCGCGCCGTCGCCGGTTTGCGGATCGCACCCGCAGGCGCCGCGATGCGTCAGATTGATCAGAATCTGAATGCCCTTCAGAACGATGTCGTGCGACTTCCGCCCTTCGATGTTCGCGACAAAGCCGATGCCGCAGGCATCGTGCTCGTGCTCGGGACTGTACAGTCCCTGCGCCGGCGGAAGGCCCCGAAATGGGTACAGTTCACTCATGAAGCTGGGTTCAGTAATTCCGAGATGCTTTTCTGGAACGCCGCTTCCTCCTGATTCAAACCAAATCAGACAACTCGATTCGCAATTAGATACGGTTTGCCCGCAATCGATTCCGGACGCTTGCCTTAGACCTCGCCGGATACAAAATGGCGGCGTCCCAGACACTGGGGCGCCGTCCCCTAGCCGGCTTACCGGAAGAGCGCTATTTTAGCATTGTCGCGTTCCGTTGTCCCCCAGGCATTGGGCATCGGAATTTACGATGTCATCCATAATTTTTTTGGATTGGTGGACCGCGAACACCCCGCTTCTGCTATAATTCCGGCCTCACATATGGATTTCGACCAACTCGCTACCTTCATCGAAATTGCCAAACTGGGCAGTTTTTCCCGCGCCGGCCAAAAGCTGTTCCGATCTCAGCCGGCCGTCAGCGCGCAAGTACGCCAGCTCGAGCAGGAGTATGGCGAAAAACTGTTCGACCGCGGCCGGAAGTCGGTCCGGCTGACCTCGGCCGGAGAAACTTTGTTCGAATACGCGGTGCGCATGGTCAATCTGCGCGCCGAATCGCAGCGCGCCGTGGCCGACAAGGCCACTACGCCGCGCGGCGTGCTCGCGCTCGGCGCAAACGAAGCGACGTGCCTGTACGTCTTGCCCGAAATTTTCGCGGAGTATCACCGCCTGTATCCCTCGGTGCAGATCAGCATCTACCGCAATTTCAGCCATAAGGTTTTGCAGAAGGTCGAGGACGGTTCGATCGACGTCGGCATCGTCACGCTGCCCGCGAAATCGCCGAGCCTGAAATTCCATCCGATTTTTCGCGATCGCGTGATGCTCATGGTCAATCCGCGCAATCCGCTGGCGAAGCTCAAAACCGTGCGGATGAAGGACATTGCCGAGCAGCCCTTGATTTTCCCCAGGACGGGCTACACCAGGCAGCTTCTCGACAAGCATTTCCGGCCTTACAAGCCGCAGCTTCAGATCACCATGGAGCTGACCAGCGTGGGAATGATCAAGTGCTTCGTCGCCGCGGGGCTGGGCGTTTCGCTGATCAGCGCGAGCTTCGCGCGCAACGAAGTGCGCGCGGGCGAAGTGAAGCTGATTCCGATCGCGGACGTGGAGTTGTGGCGGGAACTCGGTATTGTTTATCGCCGCGACCGCACTCTGCCGCGCTCGTCGGCGGCGTTCATTGCGCTGGTGCGCCAGCGCGCCGCGGAGAACCCCGACCTAGAGATAGTCCCAACCCGCAAAGTCGCGCGCGGCGCCGAACCCGCGCCCATCGCTTGACCCGACGCCACCCAAACTCTCCCGTTTTTCTCTGTGCTCCTCTGTGCCCTTTGTGTTAAAAGCCTTTGAATTTCTCGTACCGTGGCTCGAACCGAAATTCTTTCCCCACAGAGTACACAGAGGGCCACAGGGAAAACCTGAGGAATCTCTCTTCGATTTGCACCACGAAACAGAGAGATTCCTCGCTGCGCTCGGAATGACAAAATGAAAAGCGATCACGCGCGGGGATTTCGCAGAAGTCCCAGCATATCCGGGTCGGAATTTCTGGTGGGAGCGCCGTTCGTTTCTGACGGCTCGGGAATCTCTCCCTCGCCCGTCGCCAGAAACAGATTTGCTTCGAGGCCGTGCTGCTTGTCGTAGAGTTCGCGATAGCGCCCGCCGAGCGCGTACAGAGTCTTGTGCGTGCCTCGCTCGACGATCTTTCCGCCTTCGACCACCAGGATTTGGTCCGCGCGGCGAATCGTGGAAAGGCGATGCGCGATCACAAACGTGGTACGCCCGCGCATGAGCTGAGCGAGCCCTTCCTGAATCAGCATCTCGGATTCGGAGTCGAGGCTCGAGGTCGCTTCGTCCAGGATCAGGATTCGCGGGTCGGCCAGAATCGCGCGCGCGATGGAAACGCGCTGCCGCTGGCCGCCGGAAAGCTTCACGCCGCGCTCGCCGATCACCGTGTCGTACTTGTCCGGAAAGCACTCCGCAAATTCATCGACGCGCGCGATCCGGCACGCCGCCAGAATTTCCTCTTCGCTCGCATAGGGCCTCGAAAATGCCACGTTCTCGCGAATCGTGCCGTCAAACAAGAATGACTCCTGCAGCACAACGCCGAGCCGCGTCCGGTAGGAATCAAGCCGCACGGTGGCAAGGTCGACGCCGTCCACAAGAACTCGCCCTGACACCGGCACGTGAAACGCGGCAATCAGCCCGATCATCGTGGACTTTCCCGAACCCGACGATCCCACGAGCGCCGTCACGGTTCCGGGCAGAGCGAGAAAACTTACATCCTGCAGGACCGGCTTGCCCTCCTCGTAGGCAAAGCTGACGTTGTCAAACGCGAGTTCGCCGGCAATGTCCGGCAGCGTGACCGTGCGGCGCGGGTCCTCATCCTCGGGCCGCTCGTCGAGCACTTCGCGCGTGCGCTCGAGCCCGGCCACGGCTTCCGTAAGCTGCGTTCCGATGCCGACGACCTGAAAGACCGGCGCGATCATGAACGCGATAAACGCGGAGTAACTCGTAAATTGGCCGGGCGTCAGGTGGCCCGCGAGCGCCTGACGGGAGCCGACGTAGATGACGAGTGCGCCAACCACCCCACCGAGCGCCGTCGTAGAGAAACTCATCATGGACATCGTCGTCAGAGATTTGATCACGTTGTCCAGCAAGCGCTGCACGCCCTTCGTGAACACCTCGTGCTCGCGCTCCTCGGCGTGATACCCCTTCACGACGCGCACGCCCGAAAGCGACTCCGTAAGCCGACCGCTCACCTCGGCGTTGATTTTCGCGCGCTCGCGAAAGATCGGCCGCAGCACGCTGAAGGCTTTCCGCAATCCGACCATGCTGACGAGCAAGAGCCCTGCCGCGAGCCCCGTCATCACCGGGCTGATGCGCAGCAGCATGTACAGCGCGATCGCCGCCGTGAGCAAACCGCCGAGGAACTCTACAAGACCCGTGCCGATCAGATTGCGCACGCCCTCGACGTCGCTCATGATGCGAGAGACGAGCGCGCCGGTCTTGTTCGCGTCGTAGTAGGCCACCGGCAGCCGCCCGACGTGCTCCTGCACTTTTCGGCGCAGTTCGGTGATCATCCTCTGCGCGGCTTTGGACAAAGTCTGGGTTAACGTGTACGACGTGACTCCCTGGAGTATCGTCGCCAGCAGCACCGCGCCTACGATCGGGAGAACAAGCTGCGACTGCTTGTGGATCATCACGTTGTCAACGACAAATTTGATTGAGTAAGGGGCGACCAGGCCGGAAACGCGGTTGATGGCCATCAGAACCATGCCGACCGCCAGCAGACCGCGCCGGGGCCGCATCAATTCCCAGATGGCCGGCAGCTGATCCAAAACCCTCAGTGTTTTCTTTTTCTCCGCGGGCGTCGCGTCTTCGCGCGCGTGCCTCGAGCCATGTCCCCTCTCGGCCCGCGCAGCCATGCCGCGCTGCGTTCCCATGCCTCCGAATCCACCCGCCATTCTCATGTGACTCATTCTAGGGTATCCACCTCAGGCACGCCATCCATCAGATGCGACAGCGTGCCGCGAAGCTCCAAAATGCGCGGAAAGAGGCCCCTTCCAGACGTGCCCGCCGCGAGACCGGATTCGCTCTCCGGGTTTCCTCAGAGAGATGTTGACACGCAACGGCACGGCACTTACATTGGCAGTGCAAGTTGCCGGGAGAGGGTGCCGTCGCGGCGAAGCTCTTGTCACAAACTCAGGGGTCAGGCGGAGGAGCGGATGAGTTTGTTCGCGCGCGAAATCGGCGCTAATCCACTTTGAAAGGTCGACGTCAATGAACCGTGGGGAAAGTAACAAGCTTTGGATCAATCCTCTGCTCACTCAGCTCAAGTTAGTCCGCAAAACGGAAAGCGTTGCTGACCAACAATCCTCCTGGGACCAAATCGAGGCGGCGCACCTGCAGGACCGGATCGCGCGACTCGCCTCCGAGATCAACGAGACCGCGGGTTACCATCTTCTCGAATCGCTTTATTTTCTGCCCCCGCAAAAAAATGTCTTGCGCGTACGGTTTGAGAGGACTCCGACGAAGCACCACATGGAGATCTATATTCGCGGCGGCGACGTCTTCGTGAAGTTTTCCACTTCAAGGCGCGGTTCATGGAACCGCTATATTCCGGCCGATCTCTTGAGAAGAGGTTCCGCATTGGTGTGGCAGGATACCATTCGCCCCACCGAGGTATCGGACGATCACATTCAAGGCTGGCTGATCTATCTTCTTTCGGGGCTGAGCAAAGAGTTCCGGCCCGATGTCTTCCTCGCTTCGAATTCCGGATCCGAGCTCAGCACACTGCTGCGCCGGGCTTCCGCTTAGTGGTTTCAATTGTGAATCGCGCCCCGAGCGCGGCCGAGAGCCGGGGTTGAAAGTGCGCACATTTCTGCTCCCCGCTCATTTGAAACTTCTTCCTGCCTCCTTGACAAGCGCAACGTGCCTTTGCTCTTATCACTCATCGCGCAACGGGTGTCGGAGCTTGAGTTCTTGTCCAGCGTGCGAAACGGATTGCAAAGGCCGAGGGATTCAGAATGCCCAAGCTTCGTCTATCGATGGCGTGCTGGAACTATGACCGCACCCGCGCGCTCCTCGAAGAGCGCCTCCCCATCGACGGCATCGACCTGACCTACATCAACATTCCGGTCGAGGAAACGTTCTTCCGGATGATTCGGCACCGCGAGTTTGACGTTGCCGAGATGTCGCTCTCCTCTTACACGCTTTCGCTGTTTCGCGATCCCAAACCGTTTGTCGCGATTCCTGTCTTCCCTTCCCGGTGTTTCCGGCATTCCTGCATTTTCATCCATCGCAACAGCGGCATTCGCGAGCCCAAGGACCTGATCGGAAAGAAAGTCGGGAATCCGGAATACCAGCTGACGGCCTGCGTGTGGATTCGCGGCATTTTGAGCGACGAATACAAGGTGCCGGTCCCGAGCGTCACCTATTTTCGCGGAGGCGAAGAGACTCCCGGCCGCACGGAAAAGCAAACCGTCTCCCTGCCGCCCGAAATTCGTCTGGAAAATATTCCCGAGGACAAAACGCTCTCCCAAATGCTTCGCGACGGAGAAATCGACGCGATCTACTCGCCACGCACGCCATCCTGCATCGCGCAGCGCGCGCCCAGCGTCCGTCTGCTATTCGAGGATTACGAAGCCGTCGAGCGCGAATACTACAAGCGCACCAGAATCTTTCCCATCATGCACACGGTCGTCATCCGCCGCGAACTCTACGAGCAGCACCCCTGGATCGCGCAATCGCTCTACAAGGCGTTCGTCCAGGCGCAGCGCGAAGTCTACGAAGATCTGCGCGAAACGGCGGCGCTGAAATTCATGTTGCCCTGGTTGATCCGCCACGCCGAAGACACGCGCAGCCTGATGGGCGACGATTTCTGGCCCTACGGCGTCGAGCCCAACCTGCATTGCCTGAACACGTTCCTGCGCTACTCCCATGAGCAAGGGCTTGCGAAGCGCTTGCTGACGCCGCAGGAACTGTTCGTGCCGGAATCGCTGGAATCGTTTAAGATCTGAAATCTCAAATCTGAAATGTGAACTTTGAAATTGTCGTAAGCCGGAAAAGCGCGCGACGACACGTACGCAACGTCGTACGCGGAGAATCATGGCGACAATAGGAGAACTCCTGAATGGCTGACGCCGCACAACCCAGCGTGCTGCGCTGGTGGGCGCTGGAGCGCGGGGACATCGACGCCACGGTCGCGCAAGTCGGGTTCAACGTGGCGCAGATGATTATTCCCGCGTTTCTCCTTGCGCCGGTCGGCATCGCCATGGAGTTCAGCGTCGGGCATCTTTTGCCGGGCTTTGCGCTGGGATTTTTCGCGGGCTCGATAGGCCTCACGGTGCTGGCTGTGGGGCTTGCCAAGCGCGAGGGCCGCACCAACGTCACCGCCCACGTCTACATCAACAACGTGCCCGGCATCATCGCCTATACGCTCGCCATCATGCTTCCGATCTACCTACAGACGCGCGACCAGGAGCTAGCATGGCGGGTCGGCGCTGCCTCCGTCGTCTGGACGGGGATCATCAAGCTCGTCGCGGCGCCGCTTGCTGGAGTCATTCGCCCATTCATTCCCAAGCCCGCGATGATGACCGTATTCGGCGCGGCCATGTACACGTATCTCGCGCTCGTGCTGCTGCAGCGCATTTTCGATCAGCCGCTCGTCGGAATCGTCGCGCTCGCGATTGTGGCGATCGCGGTTCTCGCCAACGTTCCGATCACCAAATGGAGGATTCCGCCCTTTCTCGTGGCCTGGCTCGTGCCGCTCGCCATTGGCCTCGCCATCGGCTACATCCATCCCTCGTGGACCGGCTTTTCCCCGCAGGCTCCATTCGTGCGGACTCCAGGCATGCTGCAGGCGATGGGGCTCGCGATTCCTTATCTCTCCGTGATCGCGCCAATGGCGATCTACCAGGTTCTGCAGGACATCGCATCGGTCGAGGGGGCAAATTCAGCGGGCGACAATTACGATGCGCGCCTGGTCGTCGCGTGCGACGGCGTGGGAACGTTCCTGTGCGGCGCGGGTGGAAGCATCATTACGCCGGTCGTCGCCGCGTTGCATCCACCCTACAAAATGATGGGCGCGCGCATCGGATTTTGTTTCTGGACCGCCGTGATTTTTTTGGCCGTGTACGTCAGCGGAATTTCGCTGTTCATGGCTCAGCTTTTTCCGTGGGCGATTCTCGCCTCCATGATTGCCTACGTGGCGATCGGTGTGGGCCGTGCGACGCTGCATCGCGTGGAACCGAAGTACTTAAACGCTGTTCTGCTGGGACTGGTGCTGCCGGCCGGAGCGGTCGTGAGTTCTGCAGTTAATTCCGCCCTGCCGGCGCTCAAGCTCTCGGCCGCGAATCCCGCGGTGCAAGCGGCGCTGAATCGCTCGATCTACTGGTCCTCGATCCAGGGCCTCGGCAACGGTTTTCTGTTTCTCGTGCTCGTGGTCTCCGCGCTCATCACCGAAATGATCGACCGGAACTTTGGCCGCGCCGCACTCTGGTGCCTGATCGCTTCCGTTTTTTCCTGGTTTGGATTGATGCATTCCCCGATCCTCCACTGGGGCGCTCAGCCCATGTACGCCGCCGGGTGGCTCGTCGCCGCGATCATCGTCTTCTCCGCGCGCTGGTGGCGCGGCGATCTTCAGGCGTTGTAGCGCCAACCTTCAGGTTGGCACGCGGTGCGTCAGCAAGCGAGTGCGCGCGTGGCCGGAACTTGTCAGCCATGATCCGGAGTGTTACAAGAAGATCATGGACAAAGCGGCCACCGTCCGTTCTCCCGCGGAGTTTCGACGGCACCTTTTCTACGAAACGTCTCACTCTCCCTCCCTTGCAGAACTCGTCGGCTACGAAAAAGCCAAGGAAATCGTCGATTTTTGCTTTATCGCGAATCCCTACTACCCAACCCCCGCAATGATGCGCGATCTCCAGGACAACTTTCCCAACCTGATTAAATCCTACCCGTCGAGCAATCCGGCCAGCAGTCAAAAACATCTTGCGGACGTGCTGCACGTCAACCCGGCACACCTGATCATCGGAAACGGCGCCACCGAACTCATTGTTCTGATCAATACCACGCTGATCGACCGAATTGCCGTGCCCGTCCCCACCTTTGGCGAGTACATCGAAAAGCTCAAGGACCAGCGCGACGCGGAACTCTACGCGCTGAATCCCGACGAGCGATACGAGCTGCATTTACCGCAATACCTCGAATGGGTCCGCAAACGCGGGCTCAAAGCGCTTCTCGTCATCAATCCAGGCAATCCCACCGGACAGCTTTTCTCTCTCGACGAAATGATCGATTTTCTGGATCAAGCGCGGGACATGGAGCTGGTGATCGTCGATGAATCATTCATCGACTTCGCGGGTGATCCCATTCCCAGCCTGCTGCAGGTGGCAGGACGCTTTTCCAACCTGCTCCTCGTCCGCAGCATGAGCAAGCACTGCGGCGTTCCCGGCCTGCGCCTGGGCTACTGCTACAGCGAAAACCTTTACATCCTGAATCACATGCGCCAGTTTATTCCCACATGGAACGTGAATACGTTGGCGCAATATTTCCTCTCGCTTCTCCCCTCCACCGACGCCGACTATCACGAGGGACGCAAGCGCCTGATCGGCGACGTGCGCTGGCTGTACGATTCTCTAGAAGCGATTCGCGGCATCGACGTGTATCCGACGGGCGCGAATTTTGTCCTCTTCAAAATCAATGGCGGCATGACGGCGGCGGAATTGCAAGCGCTGCTGCTCCGCGACCATAGGCTTTACGTGCGTGACTGCTCGAACAAAATCGGAATTGACACGCGGCACGTTCGCGTTGCGTCGCAGGGCCGGGAGAAGGACGCCAAGCTGGTCCTCGCCCTCCAGACGATCCTCCCATGAAGCGCCCCCAGGTTCTCGTCGTCACACGCAGAACCACTCGAAAAAACATGTGGATTGACTATGTGGCCGAGGCGCACTTGAAGCTGCTGGTCCGCCTCGGCACGCTGCCGATCATGATTCCCGTGGTCGAGGGCGCGCCCGACTGCCTTCCCGATTACATATCGAACATGCGCGGCCTGCTGCTCGTGGAAGGCGAGGACATTGAACCGAAGCATTTTCCGGCGACGCCGGAAAATTTCGAGCATCTCGAAAAAACTCACCCGCTGAAGGATGAAATTGAGCTCCGTCTGATTCGCCACGCGTTGAAGAATGATCTCCCGTTTCTCGGCATCTGCCGCGGATCGCAATTGCTCAACGTGGCCTGCGGCGGCACGCTCCATGGCGACGTTCAAAAAGAAAAGAAATCCCGCCTGAAGCACATCGACTACGATCACTACCACACCTACCGGCATCCGATTTCAATCCGCGCGGGAACACCGTTGCAGAAATGGTACGGAAGAAAAACGCTGCGCGTGAACAGCTACCACCATCAGGGGATTCGCGATCTTGCGTCGCGATTTAAGCCGATGGCCCACGCAAAGGATGGATTGATCGAAGCCTACTTCGACCCTGAAATGGATTTTCTGGTGGGCCTGCAATTCCACCCCGAGCGCCTGCAGGAAGAGCCGGAAGGAAACTCGCGCATTTGGCAGGCGTTCGGCGCCGCGATCCACCGCGCTCACACCAAGAAAGAGTCGCCGGCGAGTGAATTAGTTCAATCCGCCGCGCGCGGCGCCGCTCCCGCGAGATAGAAATATCCCACCTTGTTGTTCGCCGGCGTGCCGAACCACGTGCGTCCCTGCGCGTCGAGATAAAACTCCCGCATCGTGTTTTCGGCCTGCGGGAACGGATATTCGGTCACGTGTCCCGTCTTCGGGTCGAGGTTTCCGATGACGTCGAGACGTTCGGACGAATACCACAGCGTGTGATTCGCGCCGATCGCCAGCGCGTAGGGAGTCGCTTCGGGACCGGGCAGAGCAAATTCCTTAAACGTTTCGGTCTTGGGATCAAATTGCCCGATCTTGCCCGCCTGAAATTCCGCGAACCAGATCGTTCCATCCGTATCGATCTGAATGCGGCGAGGACGCGCATCCGGCGTGGGCGGCTGCCACTTCGTCACTTTCAGCGTTTTCCCGTCCACCATGCCGATTTTTCCGTTCGGCACGTATTCCGCAAACCAGCAATTTCCGTCCTTGTCGAGCGCGAGTCCGTAAGCGGAGGGAATTTCCTTGATCTGGGCGAATTCCTTCGTCCTGGGATCGAAGACAGTGAGCGGCCCGCCCGTCGCCCAGATTCTGCCCTGCGCATCGATTCGCAGTGTGTGTTTCGAACCGCCCGCGACAGTCCCTTCCTTGCCCGGAACGTACGAGTCCTGATATTCCGTGATGGTTCCGGTCGCTGGATCCCAGTGACCCAGCTTGTTCGAACCCTGCTCGGTCAACCACACGCTTCCGTCCGCCGCGGGCACCGCGGAGTGAATCGCGGCCGTTCCCTTGTTAGGAACGGGATACTCCTGTACCTCGCCCGTTTTCGGGTCGAGCCGGCCAATTTTGTTGGCGTTGCCGTAGTACGGCATCCAGTAGCTGCCGTCCTTGTCCGGAAACGCGCTCCACGGCATGCGGCTCGGTCCCGGAAGTTCGTATTCGACGTAGACGATCTTCATGGCGTCGTCATCGAATGCCCGCACCAAATCCTTATACTTCGGCATTTCGGTGGGAGATTTCGGCAGCACGGAATCTTCGCCGAAGAGAGAGTTGATGTACGACGCCACGTCCGCGGCGTTTTGATCGTTGAACGGCGCGCCGACTCCGCCCAGGAAAAAGTGCATCGAATCCGCCATGTACGCAACGCGATCTCGCCATCCGTCCTCATCCCGCTGCACGGAAGCCATGCGCGATTGGAACCCGTGACAAGCGAAACATTTCCCGACGAGCAGGTCCTTTCCCTTCGTGTCCGGGAACAAAACCTCGCCCTGGTACTGGGACAGATCGCTCCAGCGAACCATTCCCTTCTGAAGCGCAAAATCGTAGGAGGCGCTCTGGTCCGCTGCAAGATTCACGTCGGCGCGCGGATCGCTACGATAGCCGACAGCCCTCACTTGGACTTGGTATTTTCCCGCGGGCAAATTCTCGATGCGGTATCGGCCTTCCTTGTCCGTCA
>Ga0210401_10000502_pt1 | contig 47614 bp, 42 predicted proteins | sample IncBWH32MmetaG_FD_150866 | JGI IMG/M metagenome (GOLD analysis project Ga0210401, IMG submission 150866) | Forest soil microbial communities from Barre Woods Harvard Forest LTER site, Petersham, Massachusetts, United States - Inc-BW-H-32-M | ecosystem: Environmental > Terrestrial > Soil >...
CGCACGCGATGGAAAAGGATCTGCAGCGCACGCTGGCCCTCGTGACGCACAAACAAGACGCGGCCGATCAGGCCGAGCGCGCCGATGCCGTGAACACCGACGACCTCTGGAAGAGCGATCAGGGCGGCGGCGCGGAGGATCAGAAGGATTCGGCCGAGGCCAACGCAGGCGATCCGCAGCAGGATCAAATGCAGCCGGACGCGAATCAGGACGGCGATCCCTCGGGTGAAGCCCGCCAGAGCGACAGCTACTCACAATCGCAGGAAGGCAAGAGCGGCGACGAAAACTCAAACAGCAACGCGCAGCAGCAATCGGAGCAGCAGGGGCCGCAGGGCCGCCAGTCGCTCGGGCAGTCGCTCATGCAGGCCCTAAAAAACATGCTGTCAAATTCGCCCAGCCAGCAATCGAACAATCGCGCGGGGCAGCAGCCGCCCAACGGCCAGGGCACTCCGCAGGCCGGCAATTCGCAGCAGCCGGGGCAAACCGAAAGCGACAAGCGCGGCGATTCGCGCGGCAATTCGGACGCGAAGCAGAAAGCGTCTCAGACCGCCAGCGAAGGCGCGGGAAGCCAGCTCGGCTCGAAGGAACTGCGCAAAGATCAGGAAGCGCACGCCGTGAATGCCGTGCCGGAGCGCGTGGCGCTCGAGGCCGGCGGCTACAAGGAACAAACGCGGATGAAAATCGCGACGGATACGGGCGCGGCTCAGCTCCCCGATCGCGGGCTTGCGCCGCAGCAGGACGCCGTGGTCAACGGCTCCGAGCAGGAAGATATTCCGGCGCGCTACCGTTTCTACGTGCAGCGTTACTTTGAGCACGCGGACAACGGAACGCACTGAGCGGCGAGTTTTTGGAGAAATCGAATGCCGGGAACCAGGGTGGGTTCATGACCAGTTCGGTGGGAATGGAAGGCCAGATGGGCGCCCAGCCCCTCGGCCAGCAAGCGGAATTTCTCGCCGAAAAAATGGCCGAGGTCCGCCGGGAAATTTCCAAGGCCATTGTCGGACAGTCGGAAGTCGTCGACGGTGTGCTGATCGCCCTGCTGGCCGGCGGGCACGTGCTGCTCGAGGGCGCGCCGGGGCTCGGCAAGACGATGCTGGTGCGCACGCTGGCGCAGGCGGTGGCGCAGAAGTATTCGCGCATCCAGTTCACACCGGACCTGATGCCGGCGGACGTGATCGGCACGTCGGTGGTGCAGGAAAACGGCGACGGACGGAAGTCGCTGGGCTTCCAGCCCGGGCCGATTTTCACCAATTTGCTTCTCGCGGATGAAATCAATCGCGCGACGCCGAAAACCCAGTCGGCGCTGCTCGAGGCAATGCAGGAAAAGCAGGTCACCGTCGCGCACACCTCGCACCTCCTGGACGAGCCCTTCTTCGTGATGGCCACGCAAAACCCGCTGGAAATGGAAGGCACCTACCCGCTGCCGGAGGCGCAGCTCGATCGCTTCCTCTTCAAGCTGCGCGTGCCGTATCCCGGGCGCGAGGACCTGCATGAAATTCTGGATCGCACCACGCAGGGTGAAGCGAGCCCCATCCGTCCCGTGGTGAACGGCGCGCAGATTCTCGAAATGAGAACCGTCGTGCGCACGGTTCCCGTCGCGCCGCACGTGCAGGAATACGTCGTGAAACTGACGCTTGCGACGCATCCCGAGAATCCCGAAAACATTCTCGCGGCAAAATATATCCGCTACGGCAGCTCGCCGCGCGGCGCGCAGACGCTCATCCTTGGCGGGAAAGTGCGCGCGCTGCTTGACGGCCGCTTCAATGTGAGCCTGGAAGACATTCGCGCGCTGATGCTGCCCGCGCTGCGCCACCGCATCATTCTCAATTTTGAAGCTCAGGCGGACGGCCGGACGCCCGACGACTTGCTGGAAGAAATTGCCGGCAAGGTTGAGTAGGACAGGCTTTCAGCCTGTCGCTTTCTGCCGCATCGTCAAGAACGAAACCGGCGGGAGCTGAATCCGTCCTCGGAAAAACCGACAGGTTGAAAGCCTGTCCACTGGCCATGGCCACCGCTTCTCCTCTATTGCTCGACCGCGAGTTCCTCAAGACGCTCGAGCAGGTCACACTGCTCTGCCGCACCAACCTGTCCGGCGCGGTGGGCCCCGAGCATCGCTCCCGCACGCGGGGCCCGGGCATGGAGTTCGCCGACTACCGCCGCTACAGCTTCGGCGACGATCCGCGCTCCCTGGATTGGAGCGCCTACCTCCGCCTCGGCAAGCTCTTCCTGAAAATTTACGAGACCGAGCAGCACATTCCCGTGCGGATTTTGCTGGACCGCAGCGAATCGATGAATTTCGGCGACGAAGGAGAATCGAAGTTCCTTTACGCGCAGCGGCTCGCGGCGACGTTTGCCTATCTCGCGCTGCTGCATCTGGACACCACCGCTGTGATCCCGTTCGCGGACCGGCTGAACAAACCGCTCGTCGCGTCCGGCGGGCGCGACCGGCTCTGGCCGGTGCTGCAATTCCTCAGCGAGCAAGCCTGCGGAGGAACCACGGACTTATTCGGCGCGGTGAAAGAATTCCTGAGCCGTTTCTCTACTCGCGGCATCGTGATTCTGATTTCAGATTTCTTTGACGAGCAGGGCTGCGAGCACGGCGTCGAAATGCTGCGTTCGGCCGGCCACGATTTCGTCTTGCTCCAGGTTCACAGCGCCGAGGAGCAGCGGCCCGCCGCCGCCGGCGAGCTGATCCTCGAGGACGCCGAGACCGGAGCGCAGCGCACCGTCGAGTGTTCGCCGCGCAACGCGGCGCTTTACGAGCGCCGGTTCCAGGAATTTTCCACGCGCCTGCGGCGCCTCGCGATTCGCAACGGCGGCCGGTACGCTCGGGCCGTGACGAATCTGCCGTATCAGGAATTCGTGCTGCGCAGCCTGCGCGGCGGGCAGGTACTGGCATGAACTGGCTCGCGCTCAGCCCCGTGGAAATCGCGGCCGTATGGACCGCGCTCGCCGCTTTCGCGCTGTGGCTCTACCTGCACCATCGCCGGCCCAAGCACAAGAAAGTTTCTACGCTGCGCTTCTGGGCCAGCGTGCAGCCGGCCTCGCGCCCGCGCCGCCGCAAGCTTCGCGAACCGTGGGCGTTCCTCGCCCAGATCGTTTTTTTGCTGTTGCTCGTGCTGGCGCTGGCGAATCCGCGATGGGGCCCGGCCGCCGACGCGCGCAGCGTCGTAATCGTGTTCGACGCGTCCATCTGGTCGCAGATGCGGCCCGCGAGCGAGCCGGCCTGGATCGACCGCGAGCGCGCGGAGGCGTTGCGCGTGCTCGACTCGCTCCCCGGCGACGACCGCGTGTTGCTTCTGCGCGGGGAACGGGACGCGCCGCCCATTCTGCCGTTCACAACGGATCGCGCCGCCGAGCGGCGCGCCATCCTGGAGGCTCAACCCTCCAGCGGCGCCGCAGATCTGCCGCGTGCCCTGGAGACAGCCCGCTCAGCGCTAGGCGGAGCGAGCCGCGGTCTGCTGGCATACGTCGGCCCCGGCCTTGTCTATGCGGAGCAATCGCGCGCCCTGGATGAGTTTCGCGCCGAACTTGAATCCCCGGCCAGCAAGGGCGGCCAGCCGCAATTTCTGATGCGCCTCGTAGGCGATTGGGACAAGGTCCAGGATCGCGGTATCACGCGCCTTTCGCTGCGCCGCGACGCCGCGCGTCCCGATCGCTGGCACATCCTCACGCAGCTGAGAAATTACGGCGGACAAAAATCGGACGCGGTGCTGGCGTTTTCCGTGAACGGCCAGCCGCTCGGCCAGCGCAAGCTCACCCTCGCGCCCAACCAGATTGTGAATGCGGAAGACGAATTGACGTGGAACCAGGGCGGGCTGCTCGCCGCGCAATTGACCCCGCCGGATGCGCTGCAAGCCGACGACCGCGCCATCGTAAGTCTTCCCGCATTTCGCTCCGTGCACGTGGCCGTGATTTCGAGCAGTCCGTCTCCCTTTGCAACGGATCTGCTCAGCGTTCTCTCCAGCGATCCCTACGTACAGGCTGACGTTCTTCCTCCCGCCGCCGCGGCAAGCGCCGCGCCTGACGTCGCCATCTATCAGGGGGCGAGTCTTACGCCGAATGCGGATTTCAATTCGATTTATTTTCTCAGTGGTCCGTCCGCCGCCCGCGCTCGCCCGGTGCGCGTGACCGGATGGAATGCGAGGCACCCCGTCACCCGCTGGGTCCGCACGCGCGACATCAGCGTGCGAAATCCGGCCGCTCTCCAGGTCGAGCCCGGCGACGCCGTGCTGGCCTACACCGAGGGAGATCCGCCGGCGCCGCTCATCCTGGCGCGCGAGCAGGCTGGCCACCGAATTCTGATCGTCGGCTTCAATCCTCACGATTCCAATTTCCCGCTGGAGTCCGCGTTCCCGTTGCTCATGGCGGGAAGCATCGAGTGGATGACCCACTCGGTCGACGAAGTGGCCGATGCGCATTCAACGGGCGAGATCGACTGGCCGGGACCCGCGGTGAAAGTCATCGCGCCGTCGGGAAAAGAGATACCGTTCGCCCGCGATGACGCCGGGGTTCATTTTCTCGCGCAGGAGACCGGGATCTACCGCGTCGCCTCAAACGGCGCCGAAACAAGCGTTGCAGTGAATCCGCCGGCGCTGCCGGCCGATCGCGTGCAGTTGACCCCGACGGAAGTCGAGGACGCGAAACCCGAGCCGCTTCCGCCCGCCGCGTGGAGCATATGGCGTTGGCTCGTCGTGCTTGCGATCGTGGTGCTGTGGATCGAGTGGTGGCTCTACTATTCGGCGCGCGAGCGGCAACGCGCCGCGGAAGCCGAGCAATTGCCCGGCGATTTGCCGCGAGTCGAGCTTGACTCGGAGCTGGACGAACAAGAAGAGCGCAGTCTGCGCAATCCAAATCTGGTCGGCAGGTGAAGCGTTGACGTTTGATCAGCCTATTTTCCTGGTGCTCCTCGGCATGCTGCCGGTCCTGTGGGTGTGGATGCGGAAGATGCCGGCGGCTTCGCAGGTGTGCCTCGCTCTGAAGTGCGCGGCCTTCACGGCGCTGGTGATCGCGCTGGCCGGCCCGTGGGCGCCCCTGCGCGTCGAAAAGCTCGCCGTCACGGTGTTGATGGATACCTCGGCGAGCATGCCCCGCGAATCGCTGCAGCGCGGCGAAGCCATGCTGCGTGACCTGGTGCGCAGAAATTCGGGCGCCGATCTGCGGCTCATCACGTTCGCGCAGCACGCCAGCCTTCGGCCGGTTTCAGCGAACGCGGATGAGGTGAGCATCCCGCAGGGGGTCGATCCGAAAGACGGCATGGCCACGAATCTCGAAGAGGCGATGCAGCTTGCGCTGAACACGTTCCCGTCCGTCGGGCAGCGGCGGATTCTATTGATCAGCGACGGCAACGAAAATCGCGGCCACGCGCTTTCCGAGGCGCTGCGCGCTCGCGAAAGCGGCGTCGCGGTCTTCACCTCGCCGGCCGGAGGCACCGCGCCATTGTCCGTGCAGGTGGAAAGCGTCGCATCGCCGCAGGACGTTTTCTCCGGCGAGCGCTTTCCGCTGACTCTGCGCGTCAATAGCGGCAGCCCCATGAAGGCCCGAGTTTGGATGACTTCCGAAGGCAAGGAAATTGCCTCGACCACCGCGGATCTGGCGGCGGGCGGAAACGAAATCGGTTTGGAGGCGCGCCTCGCGACGAGCGGCGTCCGTCTTTTGGAGGTGCACATCTCAAGCGGCGGCGCCGAGCAGGTGCTTGCATCGCGCGCCGTCACAGTGCGCCGCCCTCATGTGCTGTATGTCGCCGGAGGGAATGAGACCTCAGCCCCGCTGCTCGATACGCTGAAGCAGGCCGACGTCGAAGTGGAAAAGGTGGCGTCGTTCCCGGTGAATCCGCCGTCGCGGGATTGGGACGCGGTCCTGCTTGACAACTATCCCGATCACGATCTGGCCGTCGACGAGGACCTGGCACTCGAGCGCTACGTCTACGCCGGAGGCGGCTTGATTTTCATCGCGGGAGACAGCAACGCCAAGCTCGCCGAAGAGCCTAAGACGCCTTTTGAAAAAATGCTTCCGGTGCGGGCCGAGCCGCCGCCGCAAAAGCCCACCGCCGTCGTTCTGGTCCTGGACAAATCGGGAAGCATGAGCGGCCCGAAAATCGAAATGGCGCGTGACGCCGCGCGCGCCAGCATCCGCACGCTTCGCCCGATCGACCTGATTGGAGTGATTTCGTTCGACGAAACATTCAACTGGGTCATCCCCATGGGCCCGGCCGGCTCGCTCGAGGACAAGAGCAACCTGATCGCGCAGATCACCGCGAACGGCGGCACGAAAATTTACCAGGCGGTGGAAGCCGGCTTCGAGGCCATCGTCGATCAAAAAGCCACGCACAAGCACATCATCTTGCTCACCGACGGCGTTTCCACGCCGGGCACGCAGGAGGATTTTCCGAAACTCGAGCGCGACGCGCTGGCCAAGCACGTCACCATTTCAACGATCGGCGTGGGCGACTACATCAATCGCGATCTGCTCGATGAGCTGGCCCACAAGACGCGCGGCAAATCGCACTTCGTCGAAAATCCGGAGACGATTCCGCAGATCATCAACGCCGAAGTGAAATCGACCGAGGATCTCGCGATTCAGGAGAGGCCCGTGCGCGCCGTCCGCGTTCGCCCGGTGGAATTCACCGACGGCATCGATTTCACCAAGTCGCCGCGATTGCGCGGCTTCGTGCAGGCGGAAGCAAAGGACGGCTCGGAAGTCATCCTGCGCGTCGATGAAAAGAAGCCGCTCCTCGTGCGCTGGCGCTACGGCCTGGGCCGCGTGATCGCGTTCATGTCTGACGCGAAGAGCCGCTGGGCCGCGCCGTGGGTGCGCTGGCAATCGTTCGGCACTCTGTGGCCGCAGATGGTGCGCGATGTTTCGCATCGCGACCGCACCATTCGCGCCGGCGTACGCCCCGGAGAGCACGAAGGCGAAGCGGTCGTCTACTACGATGTCCTCGGCAACGCCGACAATCCCGAGGGCGCGGCACTCGATGCCGCGGGGCCGCCGCATATTCTCGTTGAGTCGCAGGGCGCCGCGCCGCGCACGCTTCCGCTCGAGGAGACCGCGCCGGGCCACTACGAAGCGCGCATTCCCGCCGACCAGGGCGGCCTCTACCACATCGTTTCCGGAAATTCGGAGCTGGTTCTGCCCGAGGCTGGCTTCTATCGCGAGTCGGACGAAACGAAGCCGCAGGCGATCAACACGGCGCTCCTCGCCGAAATCAGCCGCGTGACCGGCGGGCGCATGCATCCCTCGATCGAGCAACTGCTCAGCAACAAGGGCGCGATGGTTCGCGAACGCCAGGCGCTGTGGCCGTATTGGCTCGCACTCGCTCTCCTGCTCAATTTCGTGGAAGTCGCCCTACGCAAGGGCTTCTTCGAGCGGCTTGCCACATGGCTGCGAAGGCAGTCGTTCCCGCGCTGGCGGCCGGCATAAGTAGGACGGGCTTGGATGTGGGACAGGCTTTCAGCCTGTCGGTTTTTAATCAAGCAAGGACAAAACCCGACAGGCTGAAAGCCTGTCCTACGAATCCCCTCCCAATTCTCCTCCGTGGCGACTACAATACCGGGAGAAAAGCCCCGAAAGGAAACCTCCATGCAATCGAGCAGACGCGATTTCCTGGCGGCAGCCGCCAGCGCGGCAGGCGCAGCTGCCGCGGGCGATCTTCCCGCGCGCGCGGACGACGATCCTGCGCACTCGCACGGCCACACGCACGACCATGCGCACCAGGCGGTGCCGTCGGACATGGCACTTCGCGTCAAGTCGCTCGAATCGCTTCTCGTCGAGAAGGGAGTCGTCGATCGCGCCGCGCTCGACGCTTTGGTCGATGCCTACGAACACAAAATCGGTCCGCGTAACGGCGCGCAAGTAGTGGCGCGGGCATGGGCGGATCCCGCCTACAAGCAGCGTCTCTTGGCAGATGCGGACAAAGCCATCGCCGAGCTTGGCTTTGGCGGCCAGCAGGGCGAGCACATGCTCGTCGTCGAGAACACCCCGAGCGTTCACAACATGGTCGTGTGCACGCTGTGCTCCTGCTACCCGTGGCCGGTGCTGGGTCTGCCGCCGGTGTGGTACAAGTCGGCTCCCTATCGTTCACGCTCGGTGATCGATCCGCGCGGCGTGCTGCGTGAATTTGGCCTGGAGCTTTCGGACGACGTGGAAGTGCGCGTGTGGGACAGCACGGCGGAGTTGCGCTACTTGGTGCTTCCCGAGCGCCCGGCGGGCACCGAGGGGCTTAGTGAAGCCGAACTCACTGCTCTCGTCACACGCGACGCGATGATCGGCGTGGCGAAGGTTTCTCCCCGGTCGGGAGGCGCGGCATGAACGGCGTGCATGACATGGGCGGGATGCAGGACATGGGCCCCCTGCGGGAAGAGAAGAACGAGCCGGTGTTTCACCATCCCTGGGAAGGGCGCGTGTTTGCGATCTACCGGGCGGCGGGCGCGTGGCGCAAGTGGAACATCGACGCGGCGCGCTATTCGAGAGAGGTGATTCCGCCGGCGGAATATTTGAGCATAAGCTATTACGAAAAGTGGTTCATTGGGCTGGAGGATCTTCTGACCGCGAGAGGATTGGTCACGCGCGCGGAGATCGAAAGCGGAAAACCCGCGGTTGGATCGAGCAAGGCCACACCGCCGCTCAAAGCGTCTCAGATACACGATACGGAGGCTCTGGGTTCGTCCACGAAACGGAACGTTCCGGTCGCGGCGCGCTTCCAGGCGGGCCAGAGAGTGCGCGCTCGGGTGATCAATCCCACGGGGCACACGCGGCTGCCGCGGTACGCGCGCGGGAAAATCGGCACGATCCATCTCGACCACGGCGTTTACGTTTTTCCGGACACGAACGCGCATTTCAAAGGCGAAAGCCCTCAGCATGTTTACTCGGTGCGCTTTGGCGCGCGCGAGCTCTGGGGCGAGCAGGCCAATCCGCAGGACGCCGTTTATCTCGACATGTGGGATGACTACCTTGAGCCAGCCTAATTCCGTACCCGTTCCCGATTCGCAAAACCTCGCCGCGTTGCCCAGCCTGCCGCGCGATGAAGGCGGGCCGGTGTTTGCCGAGCCCTGGCAGGCGCAGGCGTTTGCGCTCGCCGTGAAGCTTTCCGAGCAGGGGCATTTCACGTGGAAGGAATGGGCCGCGGCGCTCGCGGCAGAGTTGAAGGCCGCCGCCGATCGCGGCGAACCCGACGATGGCTCGCACTACTACGAGCACTGGCTCGCGACGCTGGAACGCCTGGTGATGTCGTGCGGCCTGAGCGATGCGGCGGCTCTCACCGCCCGCAAGGAAGCCTGGGCCGACGCGTACCGTCACACGCCGCACGGCAAGCCGGTCGAGTTGGGAGAGGGCAAGAAGTAGAGTGGCACAGCGACTCTTCGCTGTGTGCGGTTTGCAATCGTAGCTAGGTCCGAAGCTCACACATGCAGTCTACAAAACTGCAGAGCGAAGAGTCGCTGTGCCACCTCATCGTGGAATCCAGCTTGGATGTCCGGTGAACAATCCGCCGACGAAGCCGGTTTGATAGCAGAGAAAAACTCCGAACGCGACGCTCAGCAATCCTGAAGCGGTGACGAGGCCGCGGTTCAAGCGTCCGAAATGCCGCATTGAATATGCGAAGGGCAGCGCAATCGCCGCAGTGACCAGCATCATCCCCGCCACCGTTCCGAGCCCGAAGATCAGGAGATAACCGATGGCCCACGACGGCCGGCTGATCGTCGCTAGCACGAGGAGCGCAACGGCGGCCGATCCCGCGAGGCCGTGCACGATCCCGACGACGAGCGGGCGCAACACGTGAAAGAGGCCCAAGTCCCGCCACCAGCGCGGCGTCCATCCCAGGATCGAAACGGAATCCATGAACACCGGCTCGCCGTCTTCGTCATGCGTATGAACCATCCAGCGGCCCAGCAAGAAATGGGAATGCGCACCCGGGCCGATGCGGCGAATCGTGGCCCATTCGATGGCGCGGCGGAGAACTCCCGTCAGATTCAGAATGCCGAGAAAAATCAGCATCAGGCCGACACACAACTCCATGCTCAGCCCGAGGCGCGGCGGAATCGTGAGCTTGAAGAGAATGATGGCGGAGCCGACGGCGAGAATCGTGAGCGTGTGGCCCAGTCCCCAAAGCGCCCCGATCAGCGCGGCGTGCAGCATCGTGCGCTCGCGGCTGACGATAGTGGTCACGGCCACGACATGATCGGGGTCGGTGGCGTGCCGCATCCCCAGGAAAAAGCCGAGCGCGATGATGGCGAAGAGAGCGGTCATTTTGTTTTCGTGGGCCGGGGGAATTCCCGAGGTTTCAGGCGTCGAACCCCGTCCCATTTTCCGGCCGCGAACTCGATTTTCCGGCTACCGAACCCCGCCTCTAAAGAGGCGGGCTACAACGTCCGGGCGCGCCAGCGTTGTAGCCCGGGTCTTTAGACCCGGGGCTCGTCGGTTCAATACTTTCGATCTTCAAACGCAGAAAGCCCGAGCACCCTTCGTCGGGCGGAATCCCACAGCTTCTTATTCATGCTCGTCATGTCCGGCGTGGAGCGCGCGAGAAATTTCGCAACGCAGCCTCCGCGCGCGAGCAGGCTCGCGCCACCGCGAATCTCCGGCGTGCGTTCCAGCTCCGCGTTCAATGCGTCGCAAACTTCCGTCCATTGCGTGAATTCATCCGCGAATACGGATACGCACGTCATGTAATCAAAATCTTCCATGACGCCGGGTTCGTCGGGCCGCAACTCGCCCGGAACGATTTTGGTGCGGTTGAGATATACGGGCCTGCCGCCCGCACGAACCTCGATGCGCGAATCCAGCTCGCGGAATCTCCATCGCTCGCCGTGAGCACGCCGCCCCGATGCGAGCGAATCGACCAGGATCGCGCGGCTCCGGCGAGCCATTTCCAGACGCAACGACTGCCGAAGGGCCGATCCGGCATGGGGAATCACGTGATCCGGAAAATATTCGAGCGTCGCTCCTTCACCCACATGAATTGCAGTTTCGACAATCCCGGGCTTGCCCTCGGTCCGATACACGCGCGTAGCCGAAGGGGTGCTCAGGCAAACGTGCGTCCCGGGTTCCAGCTCGATTTCCGTGACGAGATGATCGCCGCCGAGCACGCCGCCCGTGGGATTCAGCAGCATCAAGTAGCACGCGCCGTCCTCAAGAGCGAGCGGCGCCAGCGCCTGCAGCGGCAGCGAAAAGCGCGATTGCGCGAGGATGGTCCTCGCCCCGCTCCGCGCAAATCGCAATCGCAGGTATCCGTCGCGTCCGACGCGGTCAGGATTCAAACAAAAGGGAGTGACGTATCCATTCGATGAGCGTATCCACTCCAGAACCGGTTTTGAGATTGGTGAAGACGTAAGGCCTCTCTCCGCGCATGCGTTTCGCGTCGCGATCCATCACCGAAAGATCCGCGCCGACGTAAGGCGCGAGGTCGATCTTGTTGATCACCAGCATCCCGGACGTCATGATGCCCGGTCCGCCCTTGCGTGGAATCTTTTCGCCCTCGGCGACGTCGATGACATAGATCGTCGCGTCGACGAGCTCCGGGCTGAACGTCGCCGCCAGATTGTCACCGCCACTCTCGATGAACAGAATATCGAGATCGGGAAAGCGGCGTTGCAGCGCGCCGGAGGCTTCGAGGTTCACCGAAGCGTCCTCGCGGATCGCTGTGTGCGGGCACCCGCCGGTTTCGACGCCGACGATGCGCTCGGGGGCAAGAACGCCGCGGCGCGTAAGAAACTCGGCATCCTCGCGGGTGTAGATGTCATTCGTGATCACGGCCAGTTGGTACGCGGATTTCAGCCGCGTGCAGAGCGATTCGACGAGCGCCGTTTTCCCTGAGCCGACCGGCCCGCCGATGCCGAGCTTGAGCGGCTTCGCAATCATGACCGGAACAGCCTCGCATCGAGCCGCGCGTGGCGCATGCCCGCGATTTCGAGGGCTGGCGCGAACGACCAGATGTCCTCCTCGCGCTTGTTCTGTGCCGCAGCGGCAAGCTCAGCGATCAGCGGCTGCACGTTCCACACGATACGTTGGCCGGCAAGCTGGCCGAGCGGCAGGAGCCGCAGCGCCGCGCCCACCAGCGCCGCGTTCGTGGAATAGAGATACGCGCCGGTCATTTCGAGCGCGTCCCAGTCGAGGACGCCGCCGATCATGCCGAAAACGACTGGGTGATGGCCGGGCGTGATTTCGTCGGCCGCAGCCTTGGCAAACTCATCGAGCAGAGGGTTGCATGGCAGGTGAGTCGCGACGCGCAGCGTCTGCCGGCCCATTTGGCGGCTCGCTTCGCGCAATTCGCTCGCGGCTTTCATGGCGTCGAGATCGGCGTCGAGCGCGAGACACGCTTCGAGATTTCGCTCTGTCGCAGCGCGGCGCGCGCAAACCAGAGCGACGGCGTCCATCGGCCCGGCCGAGCCTTCGAGATAGGCGCGCAGGAACGCCTCGACCCCGCGGGCGTCGCGCACTTCGCCGGCTTGCACGCAGGCCTCGAGCCCGAACGAATGCGCATACGCACCCGCGGGGAAAAGGCCATCCGCGAATTGAAGCAAACTAAGAAATTGCTGCATGTTGATGCAATTGCGCGCTCCCCACGGGATCGAACACGGCTTGCCGCCGGCGAAACGGCGCGCCCAGGCGTTCGATCAGCCGAACCATGACCTTATCATCGGGAAGCAGAATTTTGTCTCCATCGAGCGCGAGTGGAAAATGGCGGTTGCCGACTTCAAACGCAATCTTCACCGCCTCTGCGTAGTGCAACGGACCGATTTCCAGCACCGGTTCGAGCGCCGCTTCTAGCTTCAAGTACCAGTCCTCTCCCACATGAAGGATTGAACCGGGCGCGATCGTGGTGCCCGTTGGCAGCGCGATCCCGATCTTCCGTCCCTGCGCCGTTGTAAATCTTCCCCGCAGCCAACGGCGCTCTTCCCACGCCAGAACCAGGTTGTCTTCTTCTTTTGCGCGCAAATCGTCCGGGTTTGCGGAAGCGATCAAACGGTCGATGATCAGCGTGTTGCCCCACATGGTGTTGGAAGCGGGTGGTCCTCGCTGTTAGAAAAGAAAATACCGTTGCGCCATCGGCAGCACCTGCGCCGGCTCGCACGTGAGCAGCACGCCGTCGGCGCGCACTTCGTAAGTGTCGGGATCGACCTCCATCCGCGGCAGGGCGTCGTTATTGATCATGTCGCGCTTGGTGAGGCCGCGGCAGTGGTTGACGGCCACCGCTTTCTTCTTCAGCCCAAGCTTCTCGGCGAGTCCTGAGTGCACGGCAGCCCTGGACACGAACGTCAGCGACGTCGAATGCAGCGCGCCGCCGAAGCTGCCGTACATGGGCCGGTAAATCACGGGCTGCGGCGTGGGAATTGAAGCGTTCGCGTCACCCATCGCGGACCAGGCGATCATCCCGCCTTTGACGATCATCTCGGGCTTCACGCCGAAAAACGCGGGCTTCCACAGCACCAAATCCGCAAGCTTCCTTGCCTCCACCGAACCGATTTCGGCAGAGACGCCGTGGGCAATCGCCGGATTGATCGTGTACTTCGCCACGTAGCGCCGCACGCGCACGTTGTCACTCCCGGCTTTTTCTCCGGGCAGCGGTCCGCGCTGGCGCTTCATCTTATCCGCGGTCTGCCAGGTGCGCGTGACGACCTCGCCGATGCGCCCCATCGCCTGCGAATCCGACGACATCATGCTGATCGCGCCCAGGTCGTGAAGAACGTCCTCGGCGGCAATCGTCTCGGCACGGATGCGCGACTCCGCGAACGCGACGTCCTCCGGAATCGACGGGCTCAGGTGATGGCACACCATGAGCATATCCAGATGCTCGTTGAGCGTATTCACCGTGAACGGCATCGTTGGATTCGTCGAGGACGGAAGGCAATTCGGCTCGCCGCACACCTTGATGATGTCCGGCGCGTGGCCGCCGCCCGCGCCTTCGGTGTGATATGTGTGAATCGTGCGGCCCTTGAACGCGCGAATCGAATCCTGCACGTAGCCGGCTTCATTGATCGTGTCCGTGTGAATCGCGACCTGCACGTCGTACTCTTCGGCCACGGAAAGCGCGTGGTCGATCGCCGCGGGCGTGGTGCCCCAGTCTTCGTGCAACTTCAGGCCGATCGCGCCCGCTTCGATTTGTTCGCGCAGTGGCGCGGGCGAGGAACAATTGCCCTTGCCGAGAAATCCCAGATTGACCGGAAAACCGTCCGCGGATTCGAGCATGCGATGCATGTTCCACGCGCCGGGCGTGCACGTCGTGGCGTCGGTGCCCGTGGCCGGGCCGGTGCCGCCGCCGATGAGCGTCGTGATTCCGCCGGAAAGCGCGGTCTCGACGAGCTGAGGGCAAATGAAGTGCACGTGCGCGTCGATTCCACCCGCGGTCACGATTTTTCCTTCGCCGGCGATCACTTCCGTTCCCGCTCCGATGATCATCCCGGAGGTGACGCCGTTCATGATGTCCGGATTGCCGGCCTTGCCAATGCCCGCAATGCGCCCGTTGCGAATTCCGATGTCGGCCTTGCAGATGCCGCCGTGGTCCACGATCACCGCGTTCGTGATGACGAGGTCGAGCGCGCCATCGTCAGACGTCGCCGTCGAGGATTGGCCCATGCCGTCGCGGATCACTTTGCCGCCGCCGAATTTTGCTTCTTCGCCGGGAGTGGTGAGGTCCTTTTCAATTTCGATGAAGAGGTCGGTGTCGGCGAGGCGAACGCGGTCGCCCGTGGTCGGGCCGTACAGTTCCGCGTATTGACGGCGCGGGATTTTCAGACTCATGAAGGGAACCCTCGAAATCCTTCGGTGGCTTTTGAAGCTGACTCGACTCGCCGCCGCTAGAAACCCTGCTCGGTGGCGCGTTTCACCGCGCCGGGCTTGGTCGATTCATCCGCGAGGCCGTTCGTCAGGCCGTTGAGGCCGTTCACGCGTTTCGAGCCGCCGAGCTCGACGAGCTTAATTTTTTTTGAGTCGCCAGGCTCAAAACGCACCGCGGTGCCCGCGGGAATATTCAGCCGCATACCGAAAGCCGCGCCACGATCGAATTTCAGCGCCCGATTCACTTCAAAAAAATGGAAGTGGGAGCCGACTTGAATGGGGCGGTCGCCCGTATTGGCAATTTCAAGCTCGATTTCGCGGCGGCCGTCGTTGGCGATCACGTTGCCTTCCGCCAATTTGTATTCGCCGGGGATCATTTCACCCTCTCAATGAAAAAAAGTAATGACACACTTAACGAATCGGATGATGGACGGTTACCAATTTCGTGCCGTCGGGAAACGTTCCCTCCACTTGCACTTCGTCCACCATTTCCGGCACGCCTTCCATCACGTCGTCGCGCTTCAGAATGGTCGCGCCGTATTCCATGAGGTCGGAGACCGAGCGGCCGTCGCGGATTCCCTCGAGCAAATCCGCGGTGATCAGCGCCACCGCCTCCGGGTAGTTGAGACGCAAGCCGCGCGCCCGCCGTCGGCGAGCCAGCTCCCCGGCCGTGGCGATCATCAGCTTGTCAATTTCTCGCGGTGTGAGATGCATTTCGTCCTAGCGACTTGCGCCACGCAAAGGCGAATCATAGCGAAGCAACTGGCGATTGACCATGCAAATTCCGAATGCACTGCATCGTCCCCTGTGGGTTCTTCCAACCTCGTAGTGTATGATCCGTCGGAAGATACCCCGACATGCTCCAATACCTCGAGCAGCAGACCCGGCTCACCGGGAATCAGCGCCGTATCATCGCCGCCGCGATCCTCGGCGACATGCTCGAGTTTTTCGATTACTTCCTGATCGGCTACGTGGTCGCTTTCATCGCCGGGCCGTGGAAACTGACCTTCGGCCAATCGGCGATCATCCTGCTGTCGTCCGGTTTTGGCGCGATGTTCGGCGCGGTATTTTACGGCTGGCTGGCCGACAAAATCGGCCGGCGCAAAGTTATGCTCATCACGGTGATCAATTTTTCGGTCGCCACCGGCGTCTTGACATTCACTCCCGACAAAGCCTGGCTGTTCCTGGCCGTGTTCCGTTTTCTGATCGGGTTTGGCGTCGGCGGGTTGTATTGCGTCGACCTGCCGCTGGTGCAGGAATTCGTGCCGACTTCCAAGCGCGGCATGGTCGGAGGTTTGGTCACCTCAGCGGTGCCCCTCGGCCTGGTTTTGGGCTCCCTGCTCGGTGCGTATGCGACTCCCTACGTGGGAGGTTGGCGCGGGCTATTCGCAATCGGCATGGTGCCCGGACTGCTCACACTCCTGATACGGGCCTGGGTGCCGGAGTCACCTCGGTGGCTGATGCGGATGGGGCGAGTCGAGGAGGCGCGGAAGTCGCTGGCTTGGGCCTTGGAAATGGATCCCGCGAGTCTTCCGCTGAGCGCTTCGGCAGGGCAACAGCAGCCGGCGCCGCGGCTTTTGGACATTTTCAAATATCCCAGGAGCTTGGCGGTCTCGTGGATCGTGAATCTCGGGGCGCAGACGGGGTACTACGGATTCCAGTTGTGGGCGCCCACTTTGCTCGTCCAGATTTTTGGGATTGCTCCTGCGCGAGCGGCATTTCTGATGATCTACGTGAATTTGGCGGGGTTCTTCGGGCGAATCGCATTGTCCTACCTGTCAGACGCAATTGGCCGGAGGGCGTCCGGCGCCATTGCCAGTTTTGGAGCGGCAATTTTGCTGGTGACCGCCGCGGTCTACCACGACGTCTATATCGGGACGGTTTCAGTGTTCTGGCTAGTGCTCATCGCGAACAATGCCTTCGCGGACGGAGGCTTCGCTATCGTCGGCCCGTACTCCGGCGAAGTGTGGCCCGTAGCGCTGCGATCGACTGGGATGGGCTCCGCCTATGGATTCGGGGGACTCGGAAAAGTGATTGGTCCGCTGGGGCTCGCGCTCATCATTGGATCCTCGAACATCATTACGCCGAAGGCGTCGATTGCGGCGCTCGTACCGGCATATTCCTACCTGGCGGGATGGTTTGCTCTCGCGGGGCTCGCCTACATTTTCATTGGGATGGAAACGAAGGGCCGCTCGCTCGAAGCGATCGAAGAATCGCTGGAAGTGAAACCCACGCCTGTAATTGCCCGCCAAAACGCCGAGGAGCGCCACTAGAACCGAATCCCGTCCGCCGCGAAAACTGAAACTTAAATTTTACGGCGCGAATGATTGGCCATGCGCTCGAGCACCGCGCAAACCACGCCCGTGTCTTCGGCCCCGTGTCCCATCGCCATCGCGGCTGTGTAGAACGCCGCGCTCGCGGAAAACAGCGGCGTCGGGCAATCGATCTTGCGGGCGTACTCGCCGATGACGGTCATATCTTTTTGCCAGGTCTCGACCTTCATCGTCGCCTCGGAATAGTCTCCCTTCACCATCATGGGGCCGCGCAGCTGCAGCATGCGCGAACCGCCCGCGCCATCGGCGACCACCTTCAGCACCAGCTCCGGGTCGAGCCCCGACTTCATGGCCAGCACCATGGCTTCCGCGGCGGCCACGTTGTGAATCGCCACCAGCAGGTTCGCGACGAACTTCACCTTCGAGCCCGCGCCGAATTCGCCGACGTAATAATGCGCGCGGGCGAACCCCTCCAGCACGCGAGCGATGCGAGTGTAGGATTTGCGATCGCCGCTCGCGTACACGATCAGGTCCTTGACGCGCGCCTGCGCCCCGGTGCCGCTCAGCGTGCAGTCGAGGAGAATCACTCCGCGCGCCGCGAACAGCTTTTGTGCTTCTTCTTTCGTTGCGATCGGCAGCGTGCTCGTCTCGATCACAATCTGGCCCTTGCGCGACGCCTTCGAAAATTCCGCTGCCGTGTCCAGGAGGGCCTGCGACGACGGCAGAGAAGTCACAACAATGTCGCAGCCCTTGGCGACCTCACGGCAATTGCGCGCCTCGGCTCCGCCCGCCTTGCGATGCTCGGCGCGGCGTTGCGGCGCCACGTCATATCCCAGCACCTTGAAGCCGGCCCGCATCAGATTGGCCGACATGGCCGATCCCATGATTCCCAGCCCGATCATGCCGATGTCATTTGCCGCCATGTTTCTCCCCCTTTGGGTTGCAGCGCGCGAGTGGCGAAGCGCAACTCTACCAGAACAGGGCAGAGGGGGCGGAATGTTCGATTCAACCGAAAGAATGAGCGGCGGGCCCGCAGAATTGGTAAATTGTTGGCGGAATCCATCGTGGAAAGCGCAACCAATCGTCCGGCGGCGTGGAAGACTCTGCTCGCCTTCGCAATCATCTACCTTGTGTGGGGCACCACGTTTCTGGCCATTCGCATCGGCGTCCGTGAGGTTTCGCCGTTTCTATTGGCCGCCATGCGCTTCTTGGTGGCGGGGTTGGTTCTCTGCGGCTGGACGCTCGCGCACGGCGACAAATTTCCGGCCGGGCGCCAATGGGCCGCAACGTTCGCCGTTGCATTTCTGATCTTCGTCGTGGACTACGGGCTGCTGTTCTGGGCCGAACAGCGCGTACCTTCGGGTCTGGCGGCGGTCATGTTGGCTACGATCCCCGCGTTCACCGCACTGTTTGAAATTATTCTCTTGCGCACCCAGAAGCTCACGTTGCGGCTATCTGCCGCGCTGCTGATCGGGCTCGGCGGAGTGGCCGTGCTCGTGAGCCGATCGCTGAACCTCGGCGGACAGCCGATCGACCGGGCGGGAGCGGCGGCGCTGATCGTTGGCGCGATCAGTTGGTCGATCGCGGCCGCCCTGTCGCGCAAACTTCCCCTGCCGCCGTCCAAAGTGATGAGCTCAGGTGCACAGATGCTCGCCGGGGGAATACTGCTGTCCATCACAGCGGGGGCGCTCGGAGAAGTTCGCGCGTTTCATCCTTCCGCCGTCTCGCGTGGAGCGTGGCTGGCGCTCGCTTATCTGATTGTCGCCGGCTCGATCGCCGGATTTACAGCATACGTCTGGCTCATCCATCATGAATCGTTGACGAAGGTCGGAACGTACGCGTACGTGAATCCGGTTGTGGCCGTTTTTGTCGGATATTTTCTGGCAGGAGAGGCGCTCGGCCCGCGGACGCTTTTGGGCACTCTCTTTGTTCTGATCAGCGTAGTCACGATTACGATGCCTTCAGCGAAGAAAGCGGCGGTGCCGCCTGCCAAGCCAGCTGCCGCGGACGTTCTGGAAAGTTGAAGCAGATTCCGATTCGTTCGACCAATATGATCTGAAAATTTCTCCAAGGGGACTGAGACGCATGACCACGACGAACGACAAGGTGACGCTCCAGGACATCCAGAACGCTTCCGAACGTTTGAAGAACTGGGGCCGCTGGGGTGCGGACGACGAAATCGGCACGCTGAACAACATTTCGCCGCAGGACGTCGTCAACGCGGCGCGCCTGATCCGCAAAGGAAAGGTGTTTTCTCTGGCGCTGAATTTTGACAGCAACGGCCCGCAGAGCGGACTCTGGGGCAACCGCTTCAATCCCATCCACACCATGCTGGCGACGGGCACAGACGCGGTCGCGGGCCGGCAGGAATCGATCAAGGTACGCTACGCCGACGATATGGTGACGATGCCGCTGCAATGTGGCACGCAATGGGATGCGCTCGGCCACGTTTTCAACGGCGAAAAAATGTGGAACGGCTACGACGCGCGCCTCGTCGACGCGAACGGCGCGCACAAGAACGGCATCGAGAAGACCAAAGACAAAATGGTCGGCCGAGGCGTGCTGTTGGACGTCGCGCGCTTCAAGGGCGTCGACTCGCTGGACGATGGTTACGGCATCGGGAACGACGAGCTAGAAAAATGCGCCGCCGCGCAGGGCGTCGAGATTCGCAAGGGCGATTTTGTCATCGTCCGCACGGGCCACATGGAGCGCTGCCTGGCGAGCGGCTCGTGGGGCGGCTACGCCGGCGGCAACGCGCCCGGCCTGCGGTTTGAAACCGCCGAGTGGGTCCGCCGCACGGACATGGCCGCGATCTGCGCGGACACCTGGGGCTGCGAGGTCCGTCCCAACGAAACGAGCGTGGCGAGCCAACCCTGGCACTGGGTCGTTATCCCGATGATCGGCATCAGCATGGGCGAAATCTTCTATTTGAAAGATTTGGCGGCGGATTGTGCCGAGGACCATGTTTACGAGTTTTTCTTCTGCGCCCCGCCGCTGCCGATCACCAGAGCGGTCGGCTCCCCGGTAAACCCTATTGCAATCAAATGAGTTAGATACCCACATTGATCTGAATGCCATTTACAAATACCATTTGCCATTATAGAATGCCATTATGGTTAGCCGATTGACGCTCGATAAGGCGGGACGAATCGTCCTCCCAAAACCCGTTCGGGACGAATTGCAGCTGCAACCGGGAGATACTCTCGAGCTCGAGACTTCCGGCGAGAAGATTACGCTGACGCCCGCTCGGGCAAGTGGAAGGCTCAGGAAAAAGGATGGGGTGTGGGTGTTTCGATCCGAAGAGCCGCTCACGGAGGAGATTGTTGAGCGAACCGCTCGGGAAATCCGCCGCGAACGCGACGAACGGATTTGGGGCAAGCGTTCGTGAGGTTTTTCTTTGACACTTCCGTGCTCATTCCATGCTTTTTTGAAGAACACATTCATCACGAGGCCAGCCATCGTGCCTTTCTCCAAGCGGACAAACAGCAGGACTGCTGCGGAGTTCACAGCCTGGCGGAGTTTTACGCCAACGCGACGGGGTACCCGGCAAAGACTCGCATGAGCAGCCACGAAGCCCTCTTGCTCGTGGACGAAATCCGTGACCGGCTGACCGTCGTGGAGCTGACATCCGTGGAGTACTACTCGGCCATCCGGGACGCCGCAGCCGCGGGCATCGTGGGCGGCACGATTTACGACGCGTTGCTCTGCCGATGCGCCGAGAAATCCGAAGCCGAAGTGATTTACACCTGGAACGTGCGGCATTTTCAGCAAGTCTCGGAACACATCGCGACGCGAATCAGAACGCCGTAATTCGGCCGCTTTGGGGCGTTCCGCTGACTCGTCTCGTTCGCATCAATGAACTCCGATCGCATCTGGCCCGTGGTGGTTGTCGGAGCGGGGCCCACCGGCCTGACGCTGGCGAACCTGCTCGCGCGCTTCGGCGTTGACGTCCTGCTCATCGAGCGAAACGAATCCACGATCCAGGAACCGCGCGCGGTTTCGATTGACGACGAGTCGCTGCGCACGATGCAGGCCATCGGAGTCGTCGGCGAAGTCCTGTCCCACGTCGTCCTCGGTTATGGTTCGGACTACTTCAGCGCGCACGGCTCCCGCTTTCTCCGCGTTCGTCCCACCACGAAGGAATACGGGTACCCGAAGCGCAACGCATTTCGCCAGCCGATCTTTGAGCGGCAACTGCGCGAGTTTTTCTGCTCACAGGCCGCGCCCGCGACCCGTTCCGAAGCGTGGTTTGGCACCGAGCTGATCGATTTTCGGATCAAGCAGGATTCAGTCAAGCTCTCGGTGCGCCGCGCCGACGGCAGCGTCGGCGAGGTATCCGCGCAGTACGTCGCCGCGTGCGACGGCGGGCGCAGCTTTGTGCGCGACAAGCTGGGCATCAAGTTGAGCGGCTCGACGTTTCGCGAGCGCTGGCTCATCCTCGACCTCGAAGAGACCCGCGACCCGACCCGCGATACAAAAGTCTTCTGCGATCCCGCGCGGCCGTGCCTCTCGCTTCCTGGCCCGGACCGCACGCGGCGATTTGAGTTCATGCTGCGCGACGGCGAGGAAGAAAGCGAAGTGACCTCGCCCGAATTCACACGCGCACTCCTGAAAAAGCACTGCGAGGAAGGCACGCCAATCCGGCGCAGCCGCGTCTACACGTTTCACGCGCGCATGGCCGATCGGTGGCGCGAGGGCCGCATGTTCCTTGCCGGAGACGCCGCTCATCTTTCTCCGCCGTTTGCGGGGCAGGGAATGAACAGCGGCATACGCGACGCGCACAATCTCGCGTGGAAACTCGCGGCCGTCGTCAAGGGGCAGCTCGGCCCGCGCCTGCTCGATACCTACGAGCAGGAGCGCCACGATCACGCGTGGGAAATGATTCGGCTGGCGCTGCGCATGGGCAAGGTCATGATGCCGCGCAGCCGCTGGAACGCTTTCGCGCTACAGGCGGGATTCCGGTTGCTCGGACTCGTTCCGCCCGCGCGAACCTATTTCGCGGAAATGAAGTACAAGCCGAAGCCGCGGTTTGCATCGGGATTTCTCGTCCGAAGCGAAGGTCGCGGCGCGGCCCGGCTGATTGGCAGGCTTTTTCCTCAACCCGAACTTCGAAGCGCCAATCAAACTGCGCTGCTGGACGAGTTTCTGGGCACAGGATTCGCGCTACTTGCTCTGCCTCAGACGCCGCTCAATGTTTTTGAAAAGGTGCCTGCCAACTTGTGTGAGCCGCTCCATATCGGCCGCGTTGCCGTCCGCGTGGCCGCCGACGCAACGCCTGCTCCTCCGAGCGTCATCGTCCTGCGCGATCCGAGCGGCGCGTTCACGAATTCGATGAAAGGAGCGCCGCCGGGTTTGTTGTTGATTCGACCGGACCGCTACGTCGCGGCATTCCTTCGCGCCGGACGCATTGAAGAGGATTTGCGCGCAGTGAGTGAGTTGATCGACCGCACGCGGAGGTAGCACTCCGAGGCTTGTTACGGCTTGGGTTTTGCCGCGCTCGAATCCCGGATCTCGTCGTTGAAGCGGCGCTCTTCCGACGGCGAACAAATCTCCTCAAAAATCGCGGCTTTCGCATTCACGAACGTGATCGTCTCCGCCACCCAGGGCTTGGTGTACGTTTTCGGATCGGTGAGCGTCATGTCGAGCAGCAGCGTGCCTTGGTTTGTTCGCCGGTAGCGCTCGACGAGATGCATCTGGTCGCTGTGAGGATTTCCGAAATGGTCGATCCACGTCCGGTCGTCGTAGCCGATGGACTCGACGACGAACGTGTCGCCCTCCCAGTGGCCTACGGAATATCCGTACCAGGCGGGGTCGGGATCTTTCGGCAGCGCACGGCCGTCCGTCCAGATCGTGCGCCACACGTCGTGATACTGCATGTGCTGCAGCACGCGGTCCGGCGTCTGAACGAATTCAAACGGCCGCAGGTTTGCTTCCCACAAATCGCGCGGATAGCCCAGCGGCTCGCATTGGGAAACGGGATCGTTGTTGAATTCCGGCTCTACGGCTCGCGGCCCGTAGCTCACCTTGTTCGCGTCGAATTTCGCTTTTCCCCACGCCGTCATCGGCGGCGGCGAAGCGTCGGAGCGCATCTGCGGCGGGACTTTTTTGTCTTTGGTGTCGATCCACTTGTCGTTCAGCGAGTGCCGCTCGAAATACCCGGCAGTGGTGGGCGTGGACCAGACTCCCGACAGATCGCGCGGGTTATATGGTTTGGGAGTCGCGAGATCCTTCGGCAATTCCTCCGGCTTCCACGCTCCCGGCGAATAGCCCTTGGTGCCGTAGGTCTGCGCGAACGCGCCGAGCGAAAATCCAAGGATTGCCGCCCCGATCAAAAACGCATTGCGGAAGTAGACGCGCATACTCGGTCCCCTTGATAGGTTGCCGCAGAATCTAAACACGATTGTCAGAATCGCGAGTGATCGGTGAATTGAGACGTCGCACGCGAACGTCGAGAGCGCGGTTCCAGACATCAATAATCCGTGTCCGCCTTCTCCCCGTTCCCCTTCACATTTTTCGTCGTGAGGGTGTGCCCGTCGGGCAGCACTACGTGATCGAATTGCAGCCGCGGCGCGCCATTTCGCGAGGGATGCCCGAAAATGGTGATCTTGTCACCCGGCTTCATCACTTCCCGGCTGAAGCCCGCGCTCGAAAGCTGGTGCGGATTGCCGAGCTCGGCGCCCCAGTGCACCACGTTGCCCTGCTCATCGGTGACGTCGAAAAGAATCGCGCAGTGAGGATTCGCCCACACCCAGTCCGTCACGGTCCCCTGAAGCGTGATCGATTTATCCTGCTGGTAGGCTACGCCCGTGCCGTGATGCGCGAGCAGGGGAGCAGCGGCAAAAAGAAAGCACACACCCAAAATGAATGGAGAGACTGAAATTCGCCTCATGGGGCACCCCTATGGGCAATTTCTATCACGCGGGAGACGATCACTGCAATATTCGTGGGAGGCTCTGCCTAAACTCGCGAACTCTCCATATGGCAACCAAACCTCTATCCTCCGGTCTCCAGGAATTCCCCCGCCCGCATCACCGGCTCCGAATCGCCCTTGGCCGCGACCCCGTCCACATCGATGCGATTCGATCCGATCATCCAGTCGACGTGAATCAGGCTGCTGTTGGCGCCGCGCGCGGCCAGCTGTTCCGGAGTGAGGGTGTCACCGTCCTTGAGGCATGTGCTGTAGGCCTGGCCGAGCGCGATGTGGCAGGCGGCGTTTTCGTCAAAGAGCGTGTTCATGAAGAGCAGCCCGCTGGACGCGATGGGCGAGGAATGCGGCACCAGCGAAACCTCGCCCAGCCGCCGCGCGCCCTCGTCCGTCTCGATCATGCGTTGCAGAACCTGCTCGCCGCGCGCGGCATGCGCCTCCACAATTTTTCCGCCTGCGAAACGCACCGAAATTCCCTCGATCATGGTGCCCTGGTGGGAAAGCGGCTTCGTGCTGGTCACGTGCCCGTCGACGCGGTCCTTGTGCGGCGTCGTGAAAATTTCCTCAGTCGGCATATTGGCGATGCAATAGCGGCCGTTGCCCGCCAGGGTGCCGCCGCCGAGCCACAGGTGATCGTCGGCAAGGCCGACGCGCAGATCGGTGCCGGGCCCGCGGAAATGCAGCGCGGCATAGCGCTTCTGATTCAGCCGCGCCGCGCGAGCGTGCAGAATCGCGTCGTGCGCCTTCCACGCTTCCACGGCATCCGCGCGGTCCGCGCGCGATGCGGCAAAGATCGCATCCCAAAGCTTGGCCAGCGCCGCATCCTGCGGCAGGTCGGGAAACATCGCCGCCGCCCACGCGGGAGTCGCGCAGGCAACGATGGTCCAATTGATGTCATGGCGAACGATCAGTTCCATCGCCGGCCGGTAAGCCTTCGATGTCGCGCGATTCACGCGGCTCACTTTGTCGGGATCCTCGCGCGAAAGCAGCGCCGGATCGCTGCCGGTAATCGCCAGTCGCGCCGACCCGCTGCGAAACGCCTTCGCCATCCCCTCGTAGAGCCACCCCGGAGCAGCGTCGAAGCTTGCGTCCGCGGCGTGGCGAAACCGCAGCAGCGAAGACTGCTCGTCCGTGAACAAAGTCGTGACCAGCGAAGCCCCCGCCTTGTAGGCGTGCTCGGTAATGCGCCGCGCGAGCGGAACCGAATCGAGCGTGGCAGTCATCACCAGCTCTTGCCCAGGGGCGAGTCCCAGCCCGGCGCGCACCGCAATTTCGGCCAGGCGATCCAGTTTCTGCTCGAAGTCCGATGCTCGGGCCGAAGGCCCTTCCGCAAATGTTTTGGTTGAGGTCATGTCCCGCATTATCTCGCGGCGCGCCGCGCAATGGCAAACCGCGGAGCCGCGCCGTTGAGAGGAGAAGGTCTGCCGTGGTCGAAGAGAATGTACATTTCTCGAACGCGAACGCCCGCGTATCGTCGGTGAATGCGACGTAGTTCTTAATGCGCCACGGCCGATGCTTAGCCGTGTGTGCAACATCGCCTGAGTTGTGCTTCGACAGTCTGGCGTCCAAATCGTCCGTGACGCCGGTATAGAAATGCTCCGCGTCCTGCTCGCTCTGCAAAATGTACACGTATTTCACGGAGAGGTCCGCCTCCGCAAAGAAGCTCCGGCGCGACAGCCTTCGCCTTTCTAGTAGCTTAAGACGTGTTGCGTCGCGCGTAGCTAGCTGGCTTGCCGAGCCGTAGCCCGCGTAGCGAGCGAAGGCTGGTGGGCCTGGGTAGACTTGAACTACCGACCTCGCCCTTATCAGGGGCGCGCTCTAGCCACCTGAGCTACAGGCCCAACGTGAACAATCGCGGCTGAACTTGAGAAACATCATAGCGGGCTACGAACGAAAGGGTCAAGTCGAAGAGGACCGTCCAGACATCGCACCCTTGCAAAGACCGCAAGGATGCGGCACCCCGCTTTCCATCACTTGGCGGTTACTTGGTCAATGTCTGCTAGGAGGCCAAGCATGGTTCTTAGCAAAACCACGCGCTTTTCCGGGTCGTGGCACTCCCGTAGGTCGTCCACGATCAGTTCAAATTCTGCCGCCAAAGCTTCAAACCCCGACTGGTTATCAGCCATGTGGATGCGCGGAGTATCGGATAAATCCGTATAGGCGACATATACAGTATTCACCTTAGGGTGTTCAATATTTTTCCCTAGTGGCTAGTTCACAACTTGCACGCGCAAGTTACTAGCGCCGCGCCTGCGCCAGCCGGAAAATGGATGTAGAGGTGGGGACGTGGCGGTAATCAAAGTTGCTGGGATGGGCGTGACAAAAGGCCCTTGGCAGGAAGCTGAACTTCTCCCGTTCGGTACTGAACGCGGATGGGTGGTTTTGTCCTTGCCGAACAACCTTGTCTACGTGACGGACGGCAAGGAACTATTGGCGGCAGTTGAAGAAACATCAGAACTAGCGATAAAAGATAAAGGCGGGAGCCGTAACCTTCATTGGATTCCTCCACAAAGCTTGGAAGATATGTATGTGACAAGTAAATAGAGGGCTACGAAAGGGTCAAGTCGAAGAGGACCGTCCAGACATCCCACCCTTGCAAAGACCGCAGGGGTGCGGCACCCGAATTTCAACTTCAGCGGAAGGCCCGCCTCGAAGCATGGCCCACCCAGCGCACGCGGTTCAACGCTTCTGGTACGGGTGGAAGATGTAGTCCTTTGCCTTCACGGCCACATGGCACATGTGTCCGCAGTCTGAGAGGCTGGTGGGATCGGCCGTGAACTTGTCCGATGCGGCTTCGTAGTTGAACAGCGCGTATCCCCATCCGCCGGTTTTCGGAAATCTCTTGCTGTCCTTTTCGATGACGAAAGCCTGGGCAAAGACGTCCGGCACATCCACGACGAAGGGGGCCTCCGTGCTCTTCTTCGGCTTCCACTGGAGCTTCACGATTCTGGAGCCCTCCGGGAAAGGCTGGCCGTTGCCCGGAACGCCGGCCTTGTACGCCTCGATCATGGTCGGATTGGCGACGATCACCTTGAGCACTTCGTCGGTCCGGGCGGAAGAGACCACCGACCAGTCCTCGTATCCCCTGAAGTCGGAGAACGCGATTCCGCTCGGCGATTTCAGCAAGTACTTGTCCTGCGCGTAAACGGCCGCGGCGCCGAGGGCGGCGAGCACCGCCGTGGCTATCGCAATCGTGAGCTTGCTTTTTCGCTTCATGGGCGGGCCTTTCTTAAGGCAGGGTTTCCATTTCGGCTCCTACATTGGGCGCAGCATATCACACCCCCAATTCTTGGGCGCACCAGGTGTATAGTGCCGGGCAGCCGGAAGTCCGAACGAAACATTCAGAAATTCCGGAGCCCTATCGCATCTGCGGGAGGCGAACCATGAAATCACGAATGCGCGCCGTCGGAATCCTGCTGGCGCTTACGTTCTTTGCCGCGCTTTCATTGAACCTGAACGCGCAGGCGGTGCAAGGCGCGAGCGGAGCGCGGGCCAGCGGTCCCGTTACCACGGGCAAGGTCTACAATTTTGAGAAAATCGCGGACGGCGTGTACTACGCCACGTCCAGCAGCGCGATGGCCACGGGCGGCAACCACCCCATCTTTGTCGGCGACCGCGACGTGTTCCTGGTGGACGCGGGCACGACTCCCGCGGCGGCGCGAGCGCTCCTCGAAGATTTGAAGCTGATCACGGACAAGCCGGTCCGCTGGGTGGTCAACACGCACTTTCACTTCGATCACACCAACGGCAATTCCGTCTTTGGGCCCGATGTGCAGATCATCGGCCACGAATACGTCCGCCACGCCATCGCCGATCTGGACGTGTTGCATCGCGAGCCGTTCAAGACCGCGTTCGCGAACCTGCCGATTCAAATCGACGCGCTGAAAACGCAAATTGCCGGCGAGCAGGATTCTGCCAAGCGCGCCGCGCTGCAGGAACAGCTCGCGGCGAAGCAGGCGGACCTGGAGGAGTTCAAGGCGATCAAGCCCACTCCTCCCACGATGACGTACACATCGAAGTTGACGCTCTATCAAGGCCAGCGGGAGATTCAGCTTCTCTATTTAGGGCTGGGCCACACGCAGGGTGACACGTTCGTCTATCTCCCGAAGGAGCGAATCATCTGCACCGGCGACATGATGGAATCGCAGCCCGCCTACATGGGCGACGCAGTATTTGACGCATGGCTGAAGACGCTGGACGCCGTAAAGGAGATGAGCTTTGATACCGTGCTGCCGGGCCACGGCGTGCCGTTTCACGACAAGGCCCTGATCACCGCCTATCAAGCCCTTCTGCGGGATTTCATGGCTCAGGTGACCGAACTTCGCAAGCAGGGGTTCACCCCCGAGCAGGCCGCCCCAAAGGTCGACCTGACCGCCCACAAGGCCGATTTCCCGCAAATTCAAGGCCCCGGGGCCGAGATCCGCGGCGTCCGGCGAATGTACGAGTGGATGGATGAGGAATCGCGCTGAGCGGAGCGCCGCTCTCGTCTCGATTTGATGTGGCATCTTGTCGAAACGGCGTTCATGAGGTAAGATCGTCTTACCATGAGGACAAAGGTTTCCACCAAAGGACAAGTGGTATTGCCTAGCCGCGTACGTCACAGGCTCGGCCTGCAGCCAGGCGATTCCCTTGGCGTTGAACTCGAAGGCGGGCGCATCATTCTGACTCCCCGCAAAGCCCGGACGCGGAAAGCCCGTATTATCAAGGACCCTCTCACCGGGTTTCCCGTCCTGACCTTTGGCAAAGGGGCCGCTCCGCTCACCAGTCAACAGGTTAAGGACATACTGGCCGATTTTCCATGACCTATCTTCTAGACGTGAACTCGCTGATCGCTCTCGGCGTGTTGGAGCACGAATTCCACAGAAGGGTTGCATCCTGGGTTGCGGGTCTGGCCCAAAATGGAGTTCCAGAACTGGCCACCTGCTCGATCACGGAACTGGGTTTTGTCCGGGTACTTAGCCAGGCAGAGAGTTATCGGTGCTCGGTCACTGAGGCGAAGGAACTACTGCGCACGCTGAAAGCTGGCGAGATAGCCCCGTCCGCATTTATCTCCGATGAGCTCGGCGTATCTCGTCTTCCGCAATGGGTGAAACACCCCAAGCAAATCACCGACGGACATCTCGTGGAACTCGCAAATGCCCACGGCGCCCAGCTTGCAACTCTAGACGAACGCATCAATGGCGCGTACCTGATTCCGTCGAACCGCTGATTGGCAACGCTCGTTGCGATTGCTCGAAAATGGGCAAATCGCTACTGCTTCTCCCAGACCTGGAGATTGTCGAATTCGCCCGCGGGCGACTTGCCTTTGGCATGAATCGTCAGGGTCTTCCCGCCGTCGGAAACCTTGAACGTGGTTGTCTCCACCTGGCTTCCAGCCTTGGTGAATGTCGCCTCGTAGGTGTTGGCGTCGGTTTTCTTTGAGGAGATCTTGTCCGCGGTATTCGGTATGGCGCCCATGGTCGGGTATTCCTTGCCGTCGTCCTTGATCGTATAGCCGTAGGACATTTGCTTTCCCACGGCGTTCACTCCGTTGACCATGACCATGCCCATGGCGTCCCAGGTACGCGTCTGGCTCTGCGGCGCCGGCCCCGGATTGTACTTTGATTTCGCGACGTTGAGCTTCCAGGTCCCGACGAAGGGACTATCCTGCGCCAGCAGCAGGCTCCCCGCCGCAAGCACCACCACGACCAAAGCAAAAACTCGCATCCTTCGATTCATCTGGCGATTCATCTGGGATCTCCTCTGAGAGATTCTTGCACAGCCTGACTGGGAATCATTCCATCGGGTACGCAGCAGAGTATGCCCGGTTGGTTGCGGGAGTCAAGATTCGCCGCGGCGCGCCCCCACACTTGAGCCACAGCGCGGCGGTAGCGTATGATTCCTCCGCACCTGGGGAGAATGTCTCCGGCCTCATGATAACGCGCAAAATCGGTGAAGGCGGCCGTTGGCTGCTCGAAAAAATTGTCGACGTGGTCGCTTCCACCGGCATCAATCCGAATCTCCTGACGTTTTTCGGGCTCCTCGTCAATTGTTGGGCGGCCGTACTTTTTGCGATCGGCAAGTTTCGCGCCGGCGCGATGGTGATCTTTTTCGCGGCATTCCTGGACATGCTGGACGGCCAGGTGGCGCGTCGCGAGAAGCGCGTCACGGCCTTCGGCGCCTTCTTCGATTCGACCCTCGACCGCTACTCGGACATGGCGCTCTATATGGGCTTGCTCGTCTACTACGCCGTGGCCGAGCGAACCTCCTATGTGGTCCTGTCCGCCGTGGCCACGGCCGGCTCGGTGATGGTCAGCTACTCCCGCGCCCGCGCCGAATCTTTGATTCCCCTCTGCAAGGTCGGCTTCATGGAGCGGCCCGAGCGCATGGTGCTCCTGATCCTCGGCGGCCTCTTCAACCGCATGGCGCCCGTGCTGTGGGTGATCGCGGTGGTCGCCACGCTCACGGTCATCCACCGCATCCTCTACACCTGGCACGAAACCAAGGCGGGACGGACCTTGCCTGGGATTCGCCTCTCCCTGTAAGCACAAGGCAAGCTTTCCCCTTCGGTATCGCGTTCTTCACATTGTTTGACCCGGCTTGGAAGGACGAGCTAATGTCAATCGAGGCGGACCAATGAGGACCATAAGTAGCTCTGAACTGAAAACGCGGCTTGGGCGATACACCAGATTAGCCAATCAGGGCGAAACTATAGCGATCACGATCCGCGGAAAGGTTGTTGCGTTTCTTAAACCACTCCTTCCTGAAGATACGCAGTCGAGCCCTATTGAAAAGCGCAAGCCACGTTCAAAATGATTTCTTGAAAAATAAGGACAGGAACTGGTCAAACCGACCGGCAGACCTCAGGCCACAATCCTACTCTTCTCGGCGGGGGTGTCCGTTTCGTGAATTGGCCCCGCGATGATCGAGTGAACGCGATCGCGCAGCGCCGGGAAATCTTCCTTCCGCAGATCCTTCGTTTCAATCACATCGTGCAAGTACACCGTCACCGTGCCCGGCCGGATCAGCCAGCTCGTCTTCTTGTTGAATTCAAACGCGCCGACGAGGCTCACGGGCACGATGGGCGTGCCGAATTGCAGCGCCATGCGGAACACGCCGTCTTTGAACGGGCCGACGCGGCCATCGCGCGTGCGCTGCCCCTCGGGAAAGACGGCCAGGCTGACTCCGGAATCGAGCGCCCCGCGCGTCAATCTCCACATGCGCTTCAGGTCGGACGGACGATTTACATCCGGCACGGGAACATTGCCAAAGCGCTTCATCATCCAGCCGTACACCGGAATCCGAAAATGCGATTCGAGTTCGAGCCCGCGAAAAAATTGGGGGACGGTAGCGTAAAGAACGAACGGGTCGAACAAGTTGACGTGATTCACGAGCAGGAAGCAGGTGCGTGTCGCGTCAAAGCCCGGCGACCGCCTCACCACAATCCTTGCGCCCGCAGCCTTCATCGTGACTCGGCATAGCCAGCGCTGCGGTGCGTCGTTCTTCCGTGGATCGATGAAGATGCCGAGCACAACGAGCACGCAGCAGACCGGAAAGAAAAACGCGGCGGAAAGAAGCCAGTGCATCGTGCTGCGAGCAATCGCCCATGCTCGTCGAAGGCCCTGCTCTCCGCTGGCCTCTGCGGTCGCCCGCGCGGGAATCGGTTGTTCGGTTTCCACGTTCATACCATCACGTCGAGCGCGGCGGGCAGCACTTCCAATGATTCGGCCTCGAGAGTGAGCACTTCTCCGTCGACGACCACGTCCACCGGGTTCTTCAACTCGAAATCGATCCGCGCCGCCGTGCGCCTCGATGCCATTGGATGTCGGATATGCTCGCCAGTAAAGAGTTTCGGCAAATTTTGCATCAGGCCCAACCGCCCGATCGGCCCCCAGTGAACGTATTCAATCGTACCGCTGTTGATCGCGGCGTGGGGCGCGATCATCATCTTACCGCCGGTATACTTGCTGTTGCTGAACGCGACGAACAGGCATCGCCGGTCGTCGCGCACGCCGTCGGCGCGCAGAGGAAACGGGCGGCGGCGCAGGCGCGCGAGGCAAGCGAGCACGCCGACCACGTAGCCGGGCTCGCCAAGAAATTTCAAGCGGCGATTGGTCAGCGTGGCGACGTCCGCGGCGAAGCCCATATTGAGCGTGTTGATAAAAAAAACGGAGCCGCCCGAGTGATCGAGGCGAATCACGTCACACGGACGCGAGCGATGGTCGAGGATGGCCCGGCCGCCGAATTCGGCGAGGTCCGTCCCGTTGCCGACGAAATCACGAAGAAACGAATTGCCGGTGCCGAGCGGAAGAAATCCAAGGGACGGGCGGCCCTGAGTCACTGCTTCGGGAAAAAAACCGTTGATGATCTCGAAACCGGTGCCGTCTCCCCCGACTGCGATGAACTTGCGAAAACCGTCGGCGTAGGCGGCGTGAGCGAGCACGGTCGCTTCGCCTGGCCGTCGCGTTTCACGCACCTCGAGTGAGAGGCCTGCGGCGCGCAGGCGTTCCAGCGCGGGCGGCGCGAGCTTCCCGCAGCGTCCGCCGCCGGCCGCGGGATTCACGATCGTGAAGTACGCTTCGCTCACAGGGAAACCACCGCGCTGCGTTCCAGTTGCTTGCCGATCAGGCCGGCGAGGACGACGCGCCGGATTTTCATCGCCGCGTTGCGCGGAAAATCATGCTCCCACACGATATAGCTTGAAACGCGCTTGTAATTCAGCAGCTGCCCGTTGCGCCGGTTCAGTTCCCTGACGAACGCATCGTCCACGGTGTGGCCCGGCTCGAGATGCAGCACGAGCACGAGTTGCTCGCCTGTCATCGTGTGCTGCGGCCAGATGTAGTTCGCCGCATACACGCAGAATTCCTTCACCGCGACCCCCTCGAAATTGTTTTCGATATCTTCGGGATAGATGTTTTTTCCCTCGGCGGTGACGATCATGTTTTTCTTGCGCCCAAAGAGCTGCAGGTGGCCCGAGGCGTCCACGCGTCCCAGATCGCCGGTCATCAGCCAGCCGTTCACCAGCGTCTCCGCCGTCATCTCCGGGTCGTCGAGATAGCCAGACATCACCGTCTTGCTGCGCACGGACACTTCGCCGATTCCATCGGTATCCGGCTCCACGATGCGAATTTCCATGCCGGGCACGGGTTTGCCCACTGTATCCGGTCGGAACGGCCGCAGGTCGTTTAGCGTAATCGCGGTGCAAGCCTCGGTGCACCCGTAGCCGTTGTAAATGGGAATGCCGATATCGTGAAAAAATTCGATGGTCGCAGGCTCGGTGAACGCGCCGCCAACAAGTAAAGCCTGCAGGCCGCCTCCGAACGCCGCATGGATATCTTTCAGCAGCACGCGACTCAGGCGGGGGCACGGCTTCGAGCGGGTGAGCGCGCGATTGATACCGATGAGCGCGTCGAGCATTGTTCTTTTGGCAGCCGGCAGTGCCGCGAATTTCTCGCGCAGCCCGCGCTGCAGATTTTTCAGGATCAGCGGCACAACAGCCATGTACGTGACTTTGTATTTCGTGAACGCCTCGCGGATAAATTCCGGCCGCAGCGTCCGCAGATGGACAACTGTTCCTCCGCCCGTGAATGGCATCACGAAGCCGCCCATGAAATCGATCGCATGATTCGTGGGGATGATGCTCAGGTAGCGCGCCCCGGGCCAGAAGGGGAAAATCGGCGACACCGCGGCGCACTGCTCGAGATAGTTCTCATGCGTCAGCACGCATCCGCGTGGGTGGCCGCCCGTCCCCGACGAATAGACGATACAAGCGGTGTCCATCAGCGCGCGCGGGCGGAATTCAGGCGCGCGCGCCCCGCGAAATTCCTCCCAGCGCTGCGCCCCGGCGAGCTCGGCGTTCGGCGGCGCTTCGGTCACGAGCACCTTGCGCAGCTTGTGCTCGCGAAACGCGGGCGTTTGCGCAATTAACCGCCAAAGCGGGTACTCCACGAAGAGCACTTGCGCCTGCGAGTGCGCCAGCAGCTGGAGATGCTCCGGCGCGGACAGCTTGTAATCGAGCGGCACAAGCACGCCGCCCGCGAAAAGCACGGCATACGCCGAAATCAGCCACTTCGGCTGATTGGTCATTATGATCGCCGCACGATCCCCCGCGGCAAAACCCGATTCCTCGAGCGCTGCCGCGACGAGCTCGGCGGCCTCGCCGAATTGCCGGTAAGTCACGCGCGATTTCTCGCGCTCGCGGTCCGCCTCGATCAGGCAGACCTCGTCGGGCCATTGCGCGAGGGCGTCGCGCAACGCGGCTCCCAGCGAGTCGAATTTCGCCAAATCCAGCATCAGTTTTGTCGCAGAGGCGCGAGGGAATCTGGAACGGGACGATTATATGAGGAAATCGCCGGGCGAATAATCTTATTCCACGCTGTTGTCACAGCCTGGCTTGAATGCGTGTGGCGAGCGTGTGGAAGTCGCTGACGCCCTGCACTTCGTAATCGGGCAGCTCGACGTTGAAGTGATTCTCGAGGCGCGTGAGGAGGTCGAGCGCCTGCAGGCTGTCGATCCCGAGCTTCTTGTAGAAATCATCTCCGGGCTGAAGCTCGGCGCGCGACACCTTGAAATGAGTCGCCGCGAGGTTCAGGATCTCGTCGGTCGTCTGCTCGATTGTTTTCATCGTTCGCCTATTTTACAGGAAGCACAGGCGTTGCGGGAGTCTGTAGGACAGCCCCTCTTGGCTGTCCCCGCGCCGCAAAGCGCATCGGACCGCCAGGAGTGGCTGTCCCACAAAGCTCACGGAAGGTACGGGTGCGGGCCGGCATTTTCGACGAACTTGCGCAGGCCTTCCATCACCGCGGGCCGCGTGAAAAGTTCACAGAAAATGTCGATCTCGCGCCGCAGTTCCTCGGCAGGCAACGGCTTGATGAAGCGCTTCGCGGCGGCAGAGGTCGCGCGATCGAACTTCGTGGTCTGCGCGGCGGTCGCGCGCGCAACGCGCAGCGCTTCACCCTCGGCCGTGACCTGGCTGACGAGGCCCACGGCGAGCCCCTTGGTCGCGTTGATGCTACGCCCGGTGAGCAGGAGATCGCGCACCACCGCGTTTCCGATGTCGCGCTTCAATCGCGGGATGCCCCCGAAGCCGGGAATGAGGCCGAGCCGCAATTCGGGGAAGCAGAACCGCGCCATCTTGTCGGCAACGATGAGGTCGCACGCGAGCGCCAGCTCAAATCCGCCGCCGAAGCAAACACCGTGCACGGCGGCGATCGTGGTCAGCGGCGAAGCGTCCAGCCGATTGAGGACGGCGTGAATTCGCTCTAGAAATTCGCGCACGCCTTTCGCAGCCGTGGACGCTTCCATTTTTCGCGCTTGCTCGTACAGCTCGCGCAAGTCCGCGCCGGCGGAGAAGCCGGCCTTTTGCCCGCTGTAGAGCACGAGAGCGCTGGCCTTCGATTCCAAAGAGGGAAGCGCGGCGACGAGACGCTCCAGATCCTCGAGCATTGCGACGCCGATTTCGTTCGCGGGCGGGCGATCGAGTGCGACCTCGACAACGCCGTCCGAGAGCCGCCACGAGAGCGTTTTCCCTTTGTGTTCGTCCATGAGATCAGCCTTCGCCTGCGCAATGGGCAACTAGCTCAGGTGCGATCAATCTCGCTGTTTGCGAATCAAGAATTCGTCAAGCAGAGCTGTCAAAGCAAAATACTCGACCAAACCAGCTACCACAAAATTGATGAGAGCGACTATTCCGAGATGCGCAAGAATCACGACTCCAACGCCCACGTGAAGGATTGAAATGGGAATCATGGCTTTCCAAAACGCGCGAACTCCCCAATAGGATCTACGCGACCGGAACACATTTACGAAGACAAGTAGAGTCATGAACGAAAAGCCAACCCACTTAGTCCCCAACCCCGGAGATTGATTCGTCTTGGCTTGATGGATTCCAAACGTTATGGCAATCAGTGCGATCGAGATCCCGATAGCACAATAGGCCAAAAAGTCCCCCACGCGCCTCCATTTTGTCCTCTTCGACTGAACCATGTGCTGAACGGCACCTTTCGCGAAAGTCCCTGAGCGTAGCCTCCTTGAGCATGTGCGGTCAGCGCTCTCAAACTATCATTCTTGCTTCGCGTACATTTGCTCGATTTCCGCGGCAAAGCGCGCGGCGATCGTGTCACGCCGTAATTTTCCGTTGGCCGTGAGCAAGCCGTTTTCAATCGTAAACAATTCCTTCGACACGTGAAATCTGCGAATTTTCCTGTAGTGAGGCATGCCCTCATTGACGCGGCCGATCAGCGACTCGATATCCGCGTCCCCGTTTGTGCCCGCAATGATTGCCGAGAGAAAGCTGCGCCCATTTCCCACGAGCACGACGTGTTGTGCTCCCGGCACCGCGCGAAGCAATTCCTCCTCGATCGGCTCGGGCGCAATGTTGTGTCCTGAATTCAAAATAATAAGGTTTTTGATCCTTCCGCTGATGCGCCAATTCCCGGCGGCATCCACGTCGCCCTGATCCCCGGTGTGGAACCAGCCGTCGCGCAGCACCGCCGCGGTCTGTTCCGGGCGGCGCCAGTATCCCAGAAAAATGTTCGGCCCGCGCACAATAATTTCGTCGTTTTCGCCAAGCTTCATCTCGATGCCCGGAATCGCGGGGCCGACGCGCCCCGGTTCGACGTGTCGCGGATCGTCCAGGGTGCAGATTCCCGTGGTTTCCGTGAGTCCGTATCCTTGTAGCACGGGGATTCCAAGCATCATGAAAAATAGCTGCGTTTCTCGAGCGAGCGGCGCGGAGCCGCAAATCATCGCGCGGAGATTCGGGCCCACCCGCTTGCGGATCGAAGGGAAAATCAGGAGACCAGCCAATCCCAGCCGGAAAAAATCCCACGGCTTCGGAGCCTTCGCGTCCACGCGAAACCAGGCCTCCTCCGCGTGCGCGAAAATCTTCGCAATCGCCCCTCCGCGCTTGCGAATGCTGTCCTTGATGCCCGCGCGCATACGCTCCAGCAACAGCGGCACATTGAGGAAGTAGTTCGGCGAAGCGGAGCGAATTTCGTCGGCGAGCTTCGTGAGGTCTATCGAAAACGTCAAAACGCTCGTCCGCAGGAGGCACGAGAGCAAAAGAATCCACGACGCGGCGAAACAGAGCGGCGTGTAGTGAAAAACCTGCTCCGGCTCCTTGCGCGACCCCATCAACTGGTCGAGCCGCGCACCCGTGCAGGAAAGCATGTGATCGAGGTTGGCCACCGTGAGCATCACGCCCTTGGCTTCGCCCGAAGTGCCGGAGGTGTACAGAATCGCGACGACATCTTGCGGCAAAAGTGCAGCGGGGCCAACCGCCCCGCTCGCAGAAGCCTGCGGAATCGGCGTGAAGATTTCGTCGAAGAGAACGAATCTTGGTGCACCAAGCCACGCCGCGGAAATCGCATCGCGAAGCGCAGCGTCGCCGCAGCAGATTAAGCCCGGCGCCGAGTCGCGCAGCATCGCCGCAAGCTCCGCGGGCGCCTGCCGCGCGTAAAGCGGCACCGCGACCAGGCCCTCCGCAATGATCGCGAGATCGAGCGCGGTCCAGCGAATACTGTTCGGCGCGATCAGCGCGCAGCGGTCTCCCTTCGCCAGCCCCGCGCCACGCAAAAACCCTCGCGCGGCCCCAATCTGCGCCAGCAATTCCGCGCCGGTCGCCGTGCGGTTGCCGCCGGATTGCGCCTCCGCAAGCACGGCTCGCCCGCCCGCTTGCTGCAACCGCGTGAAAATATTTTCGATGAAATTCACGGCCTCAAGTAGAACACAATTCGTAGCGTGTCGGGGTTCGTCCATGCGACAAGGTCGCCCGTGACCGCGACAGCCTCGAACAAACTAATGATGCTTTGTGAGTGACGCGCTACCGGTTCGCCAGATACATGTACCCGACGGTATTATTTCCCGGCGACGCAAACCACATGCGCCCCTTCGGATCGTTATTGAGTTCGCGCATCCCGTTGCCCACCATCGGCGCGGGATACTCGGTAATCTTTCCCGTCGCGGGATCGAGCCGCCCGACCGTGTCCATGAGGCCGGAGGCGTACCAGACCTGGTGATTGGCATCGAGGCCGATGGGATAAGGCGTCGGCTGCTCGCCGGGTAGCTGGTATTCCTTGAAAGTGCCGGTTTCGGAATCCAGGCGGACGATCTGGCCGCGATCGTATTGCGCGAGCCAGCCGGTTCCGTTCGCGTCCATCTGAAAGCGGCGGCGCGAGCCGGGCTGCGGCGGCGGCGTCCACGTCGTGACTTTCGCGGTCTTGTAATCCACCTTGAAGATTCGCCCAGCGCCGCTCACTTCGTCGAACCAGAGATTGCCCTGCTTGTCGAGGTTCGCGCCGTACGTGTTGGGAACATCTTTCAATTCCGTGTAGGTTCCAGTTTTGGGATCGAAGCGATAGGAGAACGGGCTGCCGGAAACCCAGAGAATGCCGTCCGGATCTTCGCGCACCGTGTTCATGGACTTGCCCGGCCCTTTGTACTTCGTTTGCTTGCCGGTCTTGACGTCGACCTTCACTAGCGTTCCGCCTTCTTCAACAACCCACGCGGAAACGCCATCCCGCGTCATTTGCACCGAGCGCGTGCCCACGCGCGGCGACTGGCTCTCCCACAAATATTCCTGCAGCTCCCCCGTCTCCGGATTCAGCCTGCCAACGCCGTTTACCGTTCCAAAATAAGGGCACCAGACGTTGCCGTCCTTGTCCGGGTTCGCGTCCCAGGTCATCCGGCCCGGAGGCATCTCGTACAGCACGTACACGATCTTGAGCGCATCGTCGCTGAATTGTTTCATCCAGTCGGTGTAGCCGGGTACGTCGGCCGGGGATTCCGGCAGCGCGCCCGGCCCCGAACCGAAATTCTTGCTGGCATACGCCGCGACTTGATTCACGTCGTCATCGCTCTTGATCAGACTGTAGACCACGCCGCCGCCGATGCGCGTGGACATCTGATCCTTGAGCACCGCGCGCCAACCGTTCTCATCCCTCCGAACATTGATGAATTGCTGAAAGCCGTGGCAGCTTGACCCGCAGTGCCAGAATTTTTCCTTGCCGGGGCCGTCCGGAAAGAGATCGATGCCGGCGATGATGGGGATTTCATCCCAGCGCACCATCTGCTTCTGCATCATCCAGTCGTAGGTGGCGTTCTGGCTCGCGGAGAGGACGATCCCGCTCTTCGGATCGGCGCGGTATCCGATCGATCGCGCCCGCACCTGGTAGTCTCCCGCCGGCAAATTCTCAATGCGGTACGACCCATCGCCGCCGGAGAGGACGATCACCGTCATCCGGATCCTCGAATTGCGGGCCTCAACGAACGCGGCACGGAACGGCGCGCCGTCCGGCCCCGTCACCTTTCCGGTAATCGTGGCGCCGAATACAGCCGGGGAAGCCAGGCCAATCGCGCCGAACACAGCCAGAAGCGAAAGAACTCGGGCAGGCTTCATACTTCCTCCTCACGATGAACGATGGAAAGGGGCCGCAATGCCGCCGAGGCTATCAAACCCGCGCGCCGGCTGTCTACGGGCATCTGAGCAGTGCGCCGGACCAAAATGCACCCCGCAACAACACCAACTGCTTGCGCAGTTCGATTCGTAGTGATACTTTTCTGCTCAAGGGAAATTCTACATCACAGGGATAGGCCGTTGCTGACCGCCTGAAGGGCATTCCAGACGTAGCCAGCATGACCTCGGACAGGGAGAGCCCATGAAGGCAAAGCCCCGGTACCCAGGTATCCGCGTTACAGCCAACGGGAATCAACTGGTTTCGTATCATACGGAAACGCGTATTACGGATGCGGGAATTTTTTACCCGATTACTCCGTCGACGGAAGGCGGAGAGCTATATCAGCAGGCTTACGCGGAAGGCAAATTAAACGTCTTTGGCCACAATACCATCGCCGTCGAAGCGGAAGGCGAGCACGCGGCGCAGGGTGGAGCGATCGCGCACTCCGTCTGCGGCCAGCGGGTGGTCAACTTCACCTCGGGCCAGGGAATCGTGTACGGCGTGGAGCAGTACTACCACGCGCCGGGAAAATGCTCGACCATGGTGCTGGAGGTAGGCGCCCGCGCGCTCACCAAGCACGCCCTGAACGTCCATTGCGGCCATGACGACGTATACGGCGCGCTGGACACGGGCTGGATCATCATATTCGGCAAGGACGCCCAGCAAGCCGCCGACCAGGCGCTGATTGTAAGGCGCGTCACAGAGCTCAGCCTCACCCCCGCAATGAACGTGCAGGACGGCTTCCTCACATCCCACCTGGAGCGCACCTTCTACAAGCACGAATCCGAACTGATGCGCGAATACCTCGGCGCGCCGGATGACGTGATCGATTGCCCGACCGAAAGCCAGCGCGTCCTTTTTGGTCCCAAGCGGCGCCGCGTGCCCAGGATGATCGACCTGACGAACCCCGTGCTCCTCGGCCCGGTGCAAAACCAGGAGCACTACATGCAGGGCGTCGTGGCGCGGCGCAACAATTTCACCGAGCCCATCCTGGACTTCCTCGAGGATGCCTACAAAGTGTTCGGCGATTTGACCGGCCGCCACTACGGTTTGATCACTCAGTACAAGACCGAGGATGCGGACACGGTATTCGTATCGCTCGGCTCCGCAGCCGAAAATATCGAAGCTGCAGTGGACTATCTGCGCGAGCGGCGCAATGCCAAGGTCGGTTCGATCCACATCAACGTCTTCCGGCCCTTCCCCGAAGCGGCTGTGGTGAAGGCGCTGATGGGCAAGCGCAACGTGATCGTCCTCGAGCGCACCGACGAGCCTATGGCGGGCGACAACCCGATGGGCCGCGACATCCGCACAGCGCTGAGCAAGGCGCTCGTGACGCAGGGTCACCCCGCGGAAGCCAATCTGCCCGCGGTCACGCCCGAGACGATGCCGCGCCTCTTTGCCGGCATTTACGGCTTGGGCTCCCGCGATTTCAGGCCGGAGCACGTTTTGGGCGCGTACGAATTCGCGACCGGAACCCGCACGCGCAAGGATGGCAAAGGCGCTGCTGACGGCGTCTCCTTTTTCGTCCTGGGCGTTGACCATCCCTACGAAGTGAAGTCGGATGAAACCCCGTCGCTTTTGCCCGATAAGGCTGTCGCGGTACGCTTCCACTCCATCGGCGGATGGGGCGCCATCACCACCGGCAAGAACCTAGGCGCGATCATCGGCGATCTGAATGACTTGCTGTACGACCGCGACAAAGTTGTGGACGAGTGGGGCAATCCCAAGGAAATCATCCACGTCAGCGCCAACCCGAAGTACGGATCGGAAAAGAAAGGCGCGCCGACGTCCTACTTCATGGTTGCCGCTCCCGAGCGTATTCGCGTCAATTGCGACCTGCGCCACGTAACCGTGGTGCTCTGCTGCGATCCGAAGGCGTTCACGCACACGAATCCCCTCGACGGAATCCTCGAAGGCGGCTCCCTGATCTGGGAATCGGAAGAAGAAGGCGAGCAGGCCTGGGAGCGCCTGCCCATGTGGGCGCGCAAGCAGATCATCGACAAGAATATTCGCGTGTACACACTGCCGGGCTTCGTGATCGCCCGCAACGCCACTGATCGCGCGGACTTGCAATTGAGAATGCAGGGCAACGCGTTCCTCGGCGCGTTCTTCGCGGTCTCGCCCATCCTGCAGGAATTCAAAATTACGCCGGAACAATTCCAGGATGTCGTGCACAAACAATACGTCAAGAAGTTCGGCCGCCTGGGCGACGCGGTCGTGAACTCCAACATGGAAGTTATGAAGCAGGGCTTCAGCCGCGTTCGCGAGATCAATATCGGCGCGATGGAGGCACCGGACCGGTCTTCGTTGCGCGGAGAAGCGTTGCTGCCCGTGTTTGCGCACGAAAACGCGGAAGGCGGCTGCGGCTCCGGGTGCCGCTCGCATGAGGTTCCGCAGGGCCAGGGACCGCGGACGCCGGTTACCACCATTGCGATGTTCGATTCCGAGTTTCGTTCTCACTACGGGTACAACCAGCCGGCCTCGCCGCTCGCGTCGGTGGGCGTTATGGCGGCGGGCAGCGGCGACACAGCATCAAAATATGTCGCGCGGCGCGAAACGCCGCTCTACATCCCGGAAAACTGCACGCAGTGCATGGAGTGCATCGCGGTTTGCCCGGATACGGCGCTGCCGAATTGCTCGCAGGAACTCGGGACGATCCTGCGCACCGCGATTGAGAACTACGTTACAGATCCCGGCGAGCGCACGAAGATGTTCCGTTCAATACCGGAGATCGACAAGCGCTTGCGGGCGCTGATGGTCAATAACGCAACCGCCAAGGATCTTACTCCCCTGCCGCAACTGCTGCGAAAGGTCACCAACGAGGTCGATGGATTTTCCGACGAGGCCAAGCGGCAATTCTTCGCCGTGATCGAGAAAGTCCCGATGGCCTTCCAGAAAACCAACGCGATCTTCTCCACGCCCGAGAAGAAGACGCCCGGGAGCGGCGGCATTTTCTCGATCTTCGTTTCGGACCTGTGCAAGGGCTGCGCCGCGTGCGTCACGGCGTGCGGCGATCACCAGGCGCTCCGGATGGTGCAGGAGACCGAGCAGGTCAACGCCGAACACGAAACGGGCACGGCGTTCCTGAACCTCTTGCCGGACACTTCGCAGAAATATCTCGGGCTCTACAACGATGCGCATCCGGAAGAGTCCAAAACGGCGACGCTGCGTAACCTGATGATGGTGCGCCGCAACTATGACGCGCTGGTCGCCGGCGACGGCGCCTGCGCGGGCTGCGGCGAAAAAAGCGTCCTGAAAGCCATCACCTCCGTCACCGAAGCCTACATGCGGCCGCTTTACCACGCGAAGGCCACCCGCCTGCGAACGAAAGCGGGCGACATTGAAAAATCCGGCCCGCAGAAACTCGCGGAACTGAAAGCGCGGAATCCGCAGGAATACGAACTGCTGCGCCAGGCCATCGCGCACCTCGTGATGGGTCTCGGCGGCGAAGATGAAAAGGACACCAAGCGCCGCATCGCCGATCACGGCGAGATCAGCGACGCCGACCTCGTTCACGCCATTGCTACCGTGATGCTCCAGGAAGCGTTCAACCACATGAACCTCCAGGCCATCGACGGCCGCATCGCCAACGGCATGTCCGTCATGGCCATGGCCGCGCATACCGGCTGCAACACCGTGTACGGCTCGACGCCCTCGAACAACCCGCATCCGTATCCGTGGATGAATTCGCTCTTCCAGGACGGCATCACGGTGGGTTGGCTGCTCGGTGAGAGCTTCATCGTGGATCATGCGCGCCGCTCCGTGATTCCCGAGCGCCTTGCCGATATCGTCCTCACTCGCACGGAAAATGCCATGAGCCCCCGCGAATACTACGAACTAACGCACTTCACCGACGCGGTCATGACCGACCAGGAGATTCTCGAGCTTCCCAAAGTCTGGGTGGTCGGCGGCGACGGCGGCATGGGCGATATCGGCTACCAGAACACGTCGAAAGTCGTTCTCCAGAACCGCCCCAACGTCAAGGCGCTGATGCTGGACACGCAGGTTTACTCCAACACGGGCGGCCAGAACTCGGATTCAACGCCGATGCTGGGCGGCAATGACATGAACGTGTTTGGCGCCGCCACGCAGGGCAAGAACGTCGAGAAGAAAACCGTGGCGGAGACGTTCCTCGCCGGGCACGGCTCGCCCTTCGTCGCGCAAATCTCGATCGCCAACGCGCCGAAGCTTTACCGCGCCATCCTCGATGGCCTCGAGTATCGCGGCACCGCGTTCCTGCAGTGCTTCACCACCTGCCAGCCCGAGCACGGCGTCGCGGATGATATGGCGCTCACGCAAGCCCAGCGCGTGCGCGATTCGCGCGGCGCGCCGGAATTTATTTTCAATCCGCGCCTCGGCGAGACGTACCAGGAAGCCCTCGACCTGAAGGGCAACCCATCCATGGACAAGGACTGGTACGAGACCAAGTTCAAGTCCACGAACGAGCCGTACCGCTACACCGTGGCGCACTGGTGCGCGACCGAAGCTCGCTTCCGCAATCACCTGAAGAAAATCAAGAAGGAAGACGCCGACAAGCTGATCCCGCTCGAAAACATGCTCGTGCGTGTCACGCAGCAGGACGTGGTCTATCGCCGTTACCTCATTCACGATCACCGTTCCTTCATTCCCGATTTCGGCGTCTACATCAAGGTGCCGGGACCAAAGGGCGATCCCGAATACCGCTCGCTCTCGCGCCAACTCGTGATGTTCTGCGTCGAGCGTCGTAAAGCCTGGCGCATGATCCAGAGCAAGGCGGGAGTCGAGAACAAGGAATACCAGGCGCAGCGCGCCATCCTCGCCGATGTCGATTCCGGGAAGATTTCGCGCGAGGATTTCTTTGCTCGCGCGGAAGAGCTGATGAAGGCGCGGCTGGAAATCGCCGCGAAGGAGTCAGCGAAGCCGGCGAACGCGCACGCCGCGCCGGCTGCAGCCGTCGCGCCGAAGCCGGTGGCTGCGGCCGCCACGGTCGCGTCTAAGCCGCCGGTGAAGCCGGTTGCGCCGGCGGTTCCGAAACGCGAAAGCGAGCCGGCAGCCCAGCCTCACGTTGTGGTGGCTCGGACGACGGAAATCACAATTGCTCGCGAAACGGAAACCGACCAGGGGGAGTGGGAGCAGAAAGTGCAGCTTCGCCTGATGGAACTCGACGTCGATCCGGGCAACGACGCCGGCAAACGCAACGGAAATTAATCTTCTGCCCGGACGCACCCGGTTTGAAGAAGGGCGTCGGGCACGGCTTCAGCCGTGCCGCTAGAGACCGAAGACGCTTCGGCTTTAGCCGCTGGCCGTTCGACCGGGATTTCTGGACAGGCTAAAGGCTATCCCACTTCACGCCGGATACTGGCTCGTGATGTAGTTGTGCAGTTGCGAGATCGTCTGCTGCTGCGCGGAAATCATCCACTTCACCAGGTCGCCGATCGAGAGCACACCCAGGATTTTCCCGTCCTCCACAACCGGCAGGTGGCGAATGTGGTTGTCGGTCATGATGCGCATGCTGGCCTCAACCGTCTGCTCCGGCGCGACGCAAATTGCCGGGCTGGTCATGATTTCGCTGACCGGCGTCTGCTTCGACGATTTCCCCTGCAGGATCACCTTGCGCGCGTAATCCCGTTCGGATACGACTCCGACCAGCTTGCCTTCCTCAACCACCAGCAGCGCGCCCACATGCTTTTCCGCCATCATTTCGATCGTGTCGTAGACGCACGCCTGCGGCGAAACGTGCCAGACGTTTTGGCCCTTGAACTTCAAAACCAGTCGGACGGTATCGATGAGATTCATGCGGTCTCCATTTCGCGGGGCCAAGGGGGTAGCCCGGCTGAGTCGATCCTTAAGCCGACGTTACGGCAGCTCGTTGCCGGAGTCAAGGTTTAGATTCCAGTGGCGCAGGCTTTTTACCCTGAGCAATTGTGAAGGGCAGCCTGTGGGGGTTAGTTGAGGCAAGGGCGATCCGCCGGCGCCAACCCCAGCAGTCTGAGCGCCTGCGCGGCATCGCCGCGCAAATTGTGCCCGTGCTGGGTCGGTCGTATAATGTCCGGCGGCTCGAAAAAACTAGATTCAAAAAATCTGCTCATCGCAATCCTTGGGGCTCAAAAATGGTGAAAATGATTCTTGGCGTGCTGCTCGCGTCCTCGCTCGCACTTCCGCTCGCGGCTCAAACCAGCCCTTCGGCGCCGCCGAAGGATCTGTCGCTCTGGCTGCGCAACGCCTATGGAGGGAACCACAAATTCCTCGCGCGCGCCGCCGAGAAAATGCCGGAGGAATTTTACAATTTGCGTCCCGGCGCGCAGACGGAGGTGCGAACCTTCGGCCAGTTGATCGGGCACCTTGCGAATTTCAACTACCGCTGGTGCTCGGACGCCAAGGGCGAAAAGAACCCGCAGGAACAAACGGATTTCGAAAAGCTCACGGACAAGGCCTCACTCGCGAAGGCCCTGAGCGCCGCTTTGACCTACTGCGACGGCGCGTACGCCATGCTCACCGACGCAAATTCCATGGACATCGTGCAAGGCACGCGCGACGACGGCACCAAAGCGCCCGTGCTGCGCATCAGCCGGCTGGTCATCAATTTCGCGCACAACAACGAGCACTACGGCAACCTCGTCACCTACATGCGAATCAAAAGCATCGTCCCGCCCTCCTCCGAACCGCGCTGATTGCGCGGACGGCGCGGCGGTCTCGACATCCGGCGTGTCGCGCGCCCTGATGGTGAGGCCAAATTTGCGATCGGCGGCCGGCGTTGTCTTCCTCAATTCAGGTTTGAAGATGGCGACAACAACAGAACAATTCCGTTCACTCGGAAGAACCTCCGGTGTATAAGAAATGCGACATGCGGGAGGCTAAAGCGGGGATTCCAGTTTCTATTTTTGCTTTCCTGCTCGCTTTCTTGAGTCTTTTCGCCGGAAGCGCTAGCCCGGCCGCCGCCCGCGCACCTTCAGCAGCAAAAAGAGCGCTAGCCCTTAGCAGTTCGGACGATTCACCCGCTGCGCCGTCGATCACCACCCAGCCGAGCACCCAGACGGTGAACCCCGGTCAAACCGCCACATTCACCGTTGTTGCGAGCGGCGCCGCGCCGCTCACCTACCAATGGATGCGCAACGGCAGGGCGATCGCCGGCGCGACCTCACCCGCCTACACCACGCCGGCCGCGGCGGTTGGGGACAACGGTGCCGGCTTCTCGGTCACGATCGCCAATGCCGCGGGTCAGACGACCAGCGCCACCGCCGCGCTAACCGTAAATCCCGCCGCGCAATCCGGACAGCCGGCCGCATCCGCATCGGCACAAGATCGGCCGGTGAAGACGTCGCGATTTCTCTCGAATTCCTACGTCGGGCTGCAGGTCGGATACATCGACTACGCCTTTTCCAACGCGCAGTTGCAGCCCGGGTTCCAAGCACAAACCGTTCAGGTCCCCCACCTTGCGGCGCGTGTCGTTCTGTTCGGGCACGAGTTCAACAAATATGTTTCGGGGCAGGTGAGCGAATTGATTCCGGCGCATGGCGTCGACTATCAAAACGTCAATGGAATCCCGGGAAATCACTACCTGTGGCAGGACAATATCGCGGGCTTTACCGCGAAGGCGCGCCTGCCGCTGAGCAAGAGGTGGTCTCTATTTGGCGAAGGCGGTCTGGGCGTCGTCACGAGAAATGGCTTCACGATCAACCAAGCGACAGCCTTGAAGGGTGCGAACTACGCGACATTCCTGTATGGAGGGGGCATTGACTATCGCCTCAATGAGAACTGGGACTTCCCGACAGGAGTCATCGTGGCGCCGGGCCAGGGCAAACAGCCCAACACAGCGTTCTTTTCGGGCGGATTCAATTACACGATGCGCCGCGTTCCGGAGGAGCCGGCTACAACGGATTCCCGCAACGGTCCAATTTGGCCCAAGGACTTCATTCAGGTTGGATATATCACGAACGCGCTGGGGTATGACGTAAACGATTTTTTTACGAAGGGAAAAGTCCCAATCTTCTGGCATGGCACCATCGAAGTAAGGAGCGGAGTGGTGGTGGATTACCAGCGCAATCTATTCCATACCCGCCGGTTTTTCGCTCTCGATTGGGGCGCGGCCATTTCCACCTGGAAGAGCAGGATCAACGGCGACCGGTTCTACACCGTAGCCCTGTATCCCGTCTTGCGGATTCCCATCGTTCGCACGAACCCGGTGGAATTCTATTTCAATTATTCGCTCGGCGGGCCCGCTTTGATCACCC
>Ga0210401_10000504_pt1 | contig 47547 bp, 27 predicted proteins | sample IncBWH32MmetaG_FD_150866 | JGI IMG/M metagenome (GOLD analysis project Ga0210401, IMG submission 150866) | Forest soil microbial communities from Barre Woods Harvard Forest LTER site, Petersham, Massachusetts, United States - Inc-BW-H-32-M | ecosystem: Environmental > Terrestrial > Soil >...
AAGCTGGTCGTGCGTCAATCCACGGCGCCGGCCGCTGATGCGTCGGCCATACCGCTGAAGCTGAAGAAGACCGCGAGACAGACAGCGCCGCCAGCGAGGCCGATGCCAATTTTGGAAACTATCCGACTCGCGGCCGGGCACAGGCGCCGTGGCAGCTGTTTCTGCGTGACCGTGATCGGGCGCCGCCACTCGCCGTCGCCGCGGAAACGGGAGACCTGGACAGCGTGGTGTCGATCCGGCCGGTGGTGCGCCGTAAAATAGGATTGTCGGGCACCCTCCTTCGCGCTCCGCGCTTCGGAGGGCGAAACCGGGGTGCCCGATCAGAACAAGGGGGGAGACGCGATGGCGGAGTACACGACCGACAGGCTCAGGACGGTGGCGCTGGTCGGCCACGGAGCGGCCGGCAAGACGACACTGGTCGAGCAGCTGCTGATCAAGTCGAAAATGATCGGCGCGGCGGGCTCGGTCGAAAAAGGTTCGACGGTTTGCGACTTCGATCCGATGGAGAAGGTCGCGCAACACTCGCTGCGCTCGGCGGTCGTGCACCTGGACTGGCGCGATGCGCGCGTTCACCTGATCGATACGCCCGGCTATCCGGATTTCGTCGGGCAGGCGATCGGCGCGCTCGACGCGGTCGAGACGGTCGCGGTCGTGATCAACGCGTCGTCCGGAATCGAGCTGACAACGCGCCGGATGATGGAGTGGGCACGCCAGCGCAACCTGTGCCGGATGATCGTGATCAACAAGATCGATGCGGAAAACCTGAATCTTCCCGCGCTGCTGGAGCAGCTGCAGGAGGTCTTCGGCCCCGAATGCCTGCCGATCAACCTGCCCGCCGAGGGCGGCGCCCGCGTGATCGATTGTTTTGCCGAAGACCACGGCCAGGCCGATTTCATGTCGGTCGCGGACGTGCATCGCCGGGTCATGGAACAGGTGGTCGAAGTCGACGAGGAGGCGATGACGCGTTACCTGGATCAAGGCAGCGTAGATCCGTCGACGCTGCACGAGCCGCTGGAGAAAGCGCTGCGCGAAGGCCACCTGGTGCCGGTGTGCTTCACGTCAGCGCGCACCGGAGCCGGGGTACAGGATTTGTTGGAGGTGTTTGCCCGCCATCTGCCGCATCCGGGCGAGGCCAACCCGCCTTTGTTTTTCGCCGGCTCCGAGCCCGAGGCCCGGTCGTTCCGCTCGCAACCGGATCCGGCCCGGCACGTGCTGGCCCACGTGTTCAAGATCGTCAACGACCCGTACGTGGGCCGCATCGGCACGTTCCGCGTTCACCAGGGGACGATCACCAAGGACACGCAGTTGTACGTGGGAGAGGGGAAGAAGGCGTTCAAAGTGGCGCACCCCTTGCTGATGATGGGCAAGGACACCGTCGAAGTGGCACGCCTGGTGCCGGGCGACATCGGCGCAGTGGCCAAGGTCGAGGAGATCGTGTTCGACGGCGTGCTGCACGATTCGCACGACGAAGACACAATCCGGATGAAGCCGCTGGAGTTTCCGCGCCCGATGTTCGGCCTGGCGATCGAGCCGCTCCGGCGTGGCGACGAGGGCCGCATCTCGGAGGTGTTGCACAAGCTGGCCTCCGAGGATCCGACGCTGCTGATCGAGCACGACGTGGGACAGAACGAAACCGTGCTGCGGGGGCTTTCCGAGCTGCATCTGCGCGCCGTGCTGGAGCGGATGGCGTCGCAGTACAAGCTGGAGGTTTCGACCCGGCCGCCGCGGATACCGTACCGCGAGACGATCACGGCCAATGCCGAGGGACACGCCCGTCACAAGAAGCAAACCGGTGGGGCGGGCCAGTTCGGCGAAGTCTATCTGCGGGTCGAGCCGCTGGCGCGCGGCGCTGGCTTCGAGTTCCTCGACCAGGTCAAAGGCGGCGTGATTCCGTATCAGTACATACCGGCCGTCGAAAAAGGCGTGCGCGAGGTACTGGCGCACGGCCACGCGGCCGGCTACCCGATGCAGGATGTGCGGGTGATCGTCTACGACGGCAAACACCACCCGGTGGACTCCAAGGAGGTGGCTTTTGTCGCCGCAGGGCGCAAGGCCTTTCTGGACGCCCTCGCCAAGGCCCGCCCGATCGTGTTGGAGCCCATCGTGAACGTCGAGATCGTGTGTCCCGATTCCAACATGGGAGATATCACCGGCGATCTGTCGTCACGACGAGGTCAGGTGACTGGAACCGGCAATCTGGCCGCGGGGTTGATGATGGTTTCGGGAACCGTCCCGCTATCCGAGTTGGACGGCTATGCCGGCCGCCTGAAGGCAATCACCCAGGGCAACGGCAGCTACTCGATGGAGCTGTCGCACTACGAGCCGGTTCCGCCCAACGTCCAGCAACAGCTTGCCGCAGAGCACAAGTCGCATCGCAAGGAAGAGGAAGACTGAGCCTGCTTCGCCCTTCGGGCTACGCAGGCCAAGGCCTCCTTCGTCCTTTGGGTTACGTACGCCAGCGCCTCCTTCGCCCTTCGGGTTACGCACGCCAGGGCCTGCTTCTCCCCGGGCGCTGGGTGGTCCGGAGCCAGGTCCGGCGACCCCGCCTTGGCGCTAAGCGCTGGCGGCCCCTAAGCTTCGGCGGGGCTCGCCCTCCGAAGCGCGCAGCGCGAAGGAGGGGCCAAGGCACTTGAAGTCGCTTAAACCGCCCCCATCCTGCGGATACGGACCGCAGGACTCGCCTTTATAATTCAGGTAGTTATCGGAAATCGAGCCAACCAAATGCCGATCTATGCCTACAAGTGCACGTCGTGCGGCTATGCCAAGGACGTGCTGCAGAAGGTTTCTGACGCGCCGCTGACTCAGTGTCCCCAGTGCGAGGCGGTTACGTTCGCGAAGCAGCTGACCGCCGCCGGATTCCAGTTGCGAGGCAGCGGATGGTACGCAACGGACTTCAAGAACGGCTCGAGCAAGAACAACAACAACGGTGCCGGCGATTCGAAAGCGTCCGAGTCGGGCTCGAAGGGCTCCACCTCCGGTGCCTTCGATTCGAAGACGTCCGAGTCGGGCTCGAAGGGGTCCTCCGAGGGTGCCGCCAAGACCGAGTCCACCTCGAGTTCCGCTGGCGGCAGCTGCGGGCACGGAGGTTGCTCCGCCTGTAGCTGACGTGTTGAGGGGGTGCGGGCCATCTGCGGCTCGCGGCCGGCGTCAATCGGACATACCGGCCTGTTAGATTAGGCTCGGCTGCTTTCGCGCTTCGCGCCACGGCGGCCAAGCCCGCCGAAGCCCAACGGGCGAAGGCGGGCGCCCGCGCGGATCAGCGGCGTCACCATAACAACGATGCTTAGAAAATACTTGATCACCGGCCTGCTGATCTGGGTCCCACTGGCATTCACGATCTGGGTCCTGGACTTGATCGTCTCCAGCATGGATCGCACGCTGCTCTTGTTGCCGCCGCCCTGGCGTCCTGAAAGCTGGCTCGGATTCCCGCTGCCGGGTGCCGGCTTGCTGCTTTCGGGCCTGGTGCTGCTGCTCACCGGCATGGCGGCTGCCAACATCATGGGCCAGCGGATGGTGCGGTGGTGGGAAGGGTTGCTGTCGCGCATCCCGATCGTGCGCTCGATCTACTCGAGCGTGAAGCAGGTTTCCGATACGCTGCTGTCTCCGGATGGGCATTCGTTTCGCCGCGCGGTGCTGGTGGAGTTTCCCCAGCGCGGCCAGTGGGCTGTTGCGTTCGTGGTCGGGTCGGCCAGCGAGCGGGTGGCCGGCGCTCTTGGCGACGGCTTGCTGGTGGTTTACGTGCCGACGGCACCCAATCCGACTTCGGGTTACACGCTGGTGGTGCGGCCCGATGAGGTGCGTGCACTCGACATGAGCGTGGACGAGGCATTGAAGTTCGTGATCTCGCTTGGCGTGGTCGGGCCGGAGGTTCCGGCCAGAATCGCGCCGATCTCGAAAGGTCAGCAATGAGAACCGAATATTGCGGTCTGGTCGACGAGCGGTTTATCGGCCAACCGGTCGAGCTGTACGGCTGGGTTCATCGCCGGCGCGATCACGGGGGTGTGATCTTCATCGATCTGCGCGATCGCGAAGGCCTGGTGCAAGTCGTGTGCGATCCAGACCGCCCGCAGGTGTTCGCTACTGCCGAAGGCGTCCGCAACGAGTATTGCGTTCGAATCGAAGGCCCTGTGCGCCGCCGTCCGGAAGGCACGGCCAACGCTGCGCTCGTCAGCGGCCAGATCGAGGTGCTGTGCGAGCGGTTGACGGTGTTGAACCCGTCGGTGTCGCCGCCGTTCCAGCTGGACGAGGAGGATCTGTCCGAGGCGACCCGGCTGACGCACCGCGTATTGGACCTACGGCGGCCGGTGATGCAGCGCAATCTGCGATTGCGGTTCCGGGTCACCCAGGCGGTACGGCGGCACCTGGACGCGCATGGCTTCATCGACATCGAGACTCCAATGCTGACCAAGAGCACGCCCGAAGGCGCGCGCGACTATCTGGTGCCTTCGCGCGTGCACGAAGGAATGTTCTTCGCGCTGCCTCAGTCGCCGCAGTTGTTCAAGCAGATGCTGATGGTGGCCGGTTTCGATCGGTACTACCAGATCACCAAGTGCTTCCGCGACGAGGACCTGCGGGCGGACCGCCAGCCGGAATTCACGCAGATCGACGTGGAAACGTCGTTTCTGGCGGAGACCGAGATCCGCGCGATGATGGAGGAGCTGATCCGAACGGTGTTCGCGCAGACCTTGGATGTCGAGCTGCCGAATCCGTTCCCGCTGATCACGTACCAGGAAGCGATGAGCCGGTATGGGTCCGACAAGCCGGACCTGCGCGTGTCGCTGCAGCTCACCGAGCTCACCGACGTCGCACGCGACGTCGAGTTCAGGGTGTTCCGTGCCGCCGCCGAACTGGCCGACGGGCGGGTCGCGGCGTTGCGCGTGCCTGGCGGTGGGCAGATGCCGCGCTCGGAAATCGACTCGTACACGCAATTCGTCGCGATCTACGGCGCCAAAGGGCTGGCCTATATCAAGGTCAACGAGCGGACGCGCGGGCGGGAGGGACTGCAGTCGCCGATCATCAAGAACCTGCACGATCGGGCGCTGTCCGAGATCCTCGAGCGAACCGGGGCGCAGGACGGCGACCTGATTTTCTTCGGTGCCGATCGGCACCGGATCGTGGCCGACAGTCTGGGCGCCTTGCGGTCGCGGATCGGACACTCCGAGTTCGGCCGCAGCCAGGGACTGTTCAAGGCCGGCTGGCGGCCGGTGTGGGTGATCGACTTCCCGATGTTCGAATTCGACGAAGACGAGCAGCGTTGGGTCGCCGCGCACCACCCGTTCACCTCCCCGAAGGACGGTCACGAAAACTATCTGGAAACCGATCCGGGAAGATGCCTGGCCAAGGCTTACGACCTGGCGCTCAATGGATGGGAGATCGGCGGCGGCTCGGTGCGGATCCACCGCGCTGACGTGCAGAGCAAAGTCTTCCAGGCGCTGAAGATCGGGCCGGAGGAAGCGCGCGCCAAGTTCGGCTTCCTGCTCGACGCGTTGCAGTACGGCGCGCCCCCGCACGGCGGGATCGCGTTCGGCCTGGATCGCATCGTCACGATGATGGCAGGCGCGGAGTCGATTCGCGACGTGATCGCTTTCCCGAAGACTCAACGCGCCCAGTGCCTGCTGACGCAGGCGCCGTCTCCGGTCGACGAGCGCCAGCTCAGGGAACTGCACATCCGCATTCGGTCCAGCGACACGAAAGTCGCAGCGCCGGGTCGGTAAGGCGAGCGCTGCTGCGCACCGGCTGGTTCGGTGGCGACCGTGCCGTTCAAGGTGCCCGAATCGGTGCTGGTCGTGATCCATACGCCTGACCTGCAGACGCTGCTGCTGGAGCGTATCGATCACCCGGGATTCTGGCAGTCGGTGACCGGCAGCCTGGCCGACCCGAACGAGCCGTTGCGGTCGGCTTGCGCGCGCGAGGTCGAGGAGGAAACCGGGTGGCGCGCCGCGCAAGCCGATTTCGACGATTGGGCCATCGAGCACGAGTACTCGATCTTCCCGCAATGGCGACACCGCTACGCGGCCGGCGTGACGCACAACCGCGAGCACGTCTTCGCGCTGCGCGTTGCGCAGCGCTTCGACGTGCGCCTGGCGGCGCGTGAGCATACGGGGTGGCGCTGGCTCGGCTGGCGCGAAGCCGCGGACGCTTGCTTCTCCTGGACCAACGCGCAAGCGATCCGGATGCTGCCCGAGCGCGCTGAATTCTCTTCTCCAACGCTTGACGCGGGCGAGGGACCAACTGCAACCGAAGAGCCCCTCTCTCCTGGGAAGCGGGCGAACTCTCCAACGCTTGGCGCGGGCGAGGGGCGGCCAACTGCAACCGAGGAGCTCGCCTCTCCTGCGAAGCGGCAGAGCTCTCCAACGCTTGGCGGGGGCGAGCGGCGGCCAACCGCAACCGAAGAGCTCCCCTCTCCCGCGAAGCGGGAGAGGGGCCGGGGGTGAGGGCGCCCGCACCATGAAACTCCGCGCCGTCACCTACAACATCTGCAAAGGAGCGACCGGTATCGCCGGCCGCTCGCGCGTGCATGACGTCAGGCTGGCGCTGCACCAGATCGACGCCGACCTGGTCTTCCTGCAAGAAGTGCAGGATCGGAACGACCGGCGCCAGCCGGGCCGCCTGCAGCGTCCGGCTGCACCGCAGCTCGACTACCTCGCCACCAGCGGTTATTCCCACCATGCGTACGGCATCAACTCGATCTACGCGCACGGCCACCACGGCAACGCGATCCTGTCGCGCTACCCGATCACCAGCTACGCGAACCACGACATTTCGGACCACGTCCTCGAGCGCCGCGGCATGCTGCACGCGGTGGTTGAACCGGCCGGCGTGGCGGCGATCCACCTGATCTGCGTCCACTTCGGGCTGGTCAAGGGCAGTCGGTTGCGCCAGGCGCGCTTCGTCAGCGATTTCGTCGAGCAGGAAATCCCGCACGGTTCTCCGCTGATCCTCGCGGGTGACTTCAACGACTGGCAGCGCCGGGTCGACTTGGAGTTGCGCCGCCGACTGGACGTGAAAGAAGTCAGCGATGTGGGCGAGCCGGGCTGGATCGACCGGCTGATGCCGTGGCGGCAGCGTCACCCGGCCGCGCGCACCTTTCCCAGCATTGCGCCATGGTTGCAGCTGGACCGGATTTACGTCAGAGGCCTGGATGTGCGTTACAGCCACGTGCCGCGCGGACCCTCCTGGACGCGCAGATCCGATCACGTTCCGCTGATCGCAGACCTTGAGTTAGGCTGACGAGCCGGATGCTCGCACAACCCACATGCCGAAGATCGACGTCAGGCTTGGTCGCCGTGATTGCTGAGGACGCCAGCCCGAGCAAGGAGCCCGGCACCCGCCTGCCGGCGCGCCTGGCTCGGCTCGCCCGGGCGCGCTTCGAATTTCCAAGGCGCGGGCAGTTCACCGATGGCAACAGGATCCGGCTGTTGTCGACCGGCGAGGAATACTTTCCGCAGCTGCTCGCCGCAATCGAATCGGCCCAGCGCTCGATTCATCTCGAAGCCTATCTTTATGAGGATGACTCGATCGGCCGCAAGGTGACGGAGGCTCTGGTTCGAGCCGCCGGCCGTGGCGTGCAGGTGCGCCTGATCATCGACGGCTTCGGAGGCGGTGAGCACATCCGTCGCCTCGCGCGGGAGTTGCAACCGCTGGGTGTCCAGATCCGTATCTACCGGCCTGAGCGCTGGTGGCGGCTGCAACGGCGCCTGTTCCGGCGCCTGCATCGAAAGATTGCCGTGATCGACCAGACGCGGGCGTTCGTCGGGGGTATCAACGTGATCGAGGAGCCGCCCGACGAGAAAGGACCGCGCCTGGACTTTGTGGTGGAATGCGAGGGGCCGATCGTCTCGGCGATCACATTGAGCGCCGAGCGCCTCTGGTGGACCCTGTCGCTGCCGCGTTTGAGCGAGCCCGCCGTGCCATTTCCGAGGAGCTTCGGATTGCGCACTCAGCAACCGATCCGGGGCGGGGTTCGGGCCGCGCTGCTGCTGCGCGATAACCTGCTGCATCGCCGCACCATCGAGCGGGCCTACACCGAAGCACTGGCAGCGGCCCAGCGCGACGTGCTGATCGCCTGCGCGTACTTCATCCCGGGGCGCCGCTTTCGGGCCACGCTGCTGGAGGCCGCGCGGCGCGGTGTACGCGTGCGGCTGCTGCTGCAGGGCAGGGTCGAGCACTTGGTGCAGTTCTACGCGCAGCACGCGCTGTACGGTCAGCTGCTGGCGGGCGGCGTTCAGATCAACCAGTACACGCGCAGCTTCCTGCACGCGAAGGCGGCCATCATCGACGACGACTGGGCCACCGTCGGCTCGAGTAACCTGGACCCCTACAGCCTGCTGATGGCGCGCGAGGCCAATGTGCTGGTGCGCGATGCCGCGTTCACATCCGAACTGCGAGCGCGTATGGAGCAGGCGATCGCGACCGAATCGACCCAGTTCGGCCCGGAGGACCTGGTGCGCCGCTCCTGGCCCACGCGGGTGTTCGACTGGATCGCCTTTGGCTTTACCCGGGTGGCGATCGCGATCATCGCGCAGGACCGCCATTATTGAGGCGGATCGTTGATCGCCCGGTGAAGCCATGAGAAGACGGTGTTCCGTCCCCTTTGTAGTCCATAATAACTGTCAAGATGGGGATCTCCAGGGGGTTGACGTAGGGTTCATACTACTCACGGTGAGCCAGCGGGTACCTCCTAATATCGACGTTTCGTTTAAGACTCGTCTTACAACGCTCACAACATGATCCGTCTGCTGCTGGTCGATGATCACGCACTGTTCCGCCAGGGCCTGAAGGGCCTGCTGGCCGGCGCTCCCGACGTACGGGTCGTCGCCGAGGCCGGCAGCTATGCCCAAGCCCTGGAGATGCTGCGCGTGAACGAAATCAATGTCGTGGTGGCCGACCTGTCGATGCCGGGTCGCGACGGCATCGACCTGATATCGCATATCAAGGGCTCCGATTCAGCCATTTCGATCCTGGTGCTGTCGATGCACGAGGATTGCGAATACGCGACGCGCGCGCTGCGCGCCGGGGCATCCGGGTACATGACGAAAGCCTCGACCTCCGATGAGCTGGTATCGGCAATCCGGCGCATCGCGAGCGGCCGCACCCATGTCTGCCAGAGCGTTTCCGAAAGCCTGATGTTGCGGTTCACCCGAAACGACGCGGATGCGCCGCCGCACACGATGCTGTCGCACCGCGAATTCCGCATCTTTGAGCTGCTCGTGCAATGTCAGACGACCACGCGCATCGCGCGGGAGTTGTCGTTGAGCGTAAAGACCGTCAGTACCCACAAGACGCGCCTGCTCAAGAAGATGGGCCTGCAGCACCAGGGAGAGCTGGTGCGCTACGCAATCGAGCACAAGCTCGCCGGGCACTAGGCTCCGAGTCGGGCAAGTCCGAATCGCCCCGCGGGCCTGACCTCTTCTATTGAGTGTCAGACATTGAGTGCCCGACCGAAGGGGCGGGACGACCCGAGCGCAGCGGCTCGCTTTTTCCTACACGAAGTTCGGAAGCCTCTTACTGCCCGCACGGCGCGCTCCGCCTACGATGAGGTCGTAGGGTAGGTCCGCCCGCGGTCGATCCCGGCTTGTTGGGCGGCGCTCCGATCTGAGGCGATGCCGTCGAAGGGCTGTTTCAAATGGATATGCAGGTTTCGCTGCCGATTCGCGGGATCGATGCGGGATTCGAGACGCGGGCTCGCGAGTACGTGTGCCTCGTCGAGCAGCGTCGGCGCGTGTTCGAGCTGATCGGGGAGTTCCGCCGCGCGGTCTCTCAACCGAAGGGATCGAACGAAGCCCTGCAGATCCTGAAGGCGATCCTTCCGTGCTCAGACGCCTACTTTTCGCAGGTTGAGTTCCTGTTGGACAAGATCTCGGCCGCCGGCGCCGCGCCACACCGAGAGGGTCACCGCCGCATCCTGCGCGAGTTGAAAGAGACGTTCGACCGCTGTTCGAGCCGCGGGCCCGTGCCGACAGCCGCCGAGCTCTCGCATGCGCTCGACACGCTCGTGATGCACGAGGCGACGATTTCCCTGCGGGGTTCCGCGAGCTCAGCGCGCTCGCGATAGGTTGGCTTAGGTTGTTTCATGTCCGGCGCCCGCGAGGCGCCGTTTTTTTTCGGGGCGAAGTACCCACCTGCTCCCCGACCGGCCTCCTACGCCCAAACGAGAACTAATTCCTACACCGATTCGGAATCGTCTGACATCAAGCCTCCAGATCCCGTCGCAGACTTTGTCCAAGTCGCGTGTTTGTGGCAGTGCGACCGGGTGAGGCGGGGAAAAGTTCCCAAATTAGCGCGGTGCGGTGTCCGCGAAGTCCGACCCAGAAACCGGACTTGGCACAAAGACGTGATCTTAGGGCGACGCCCAAAGGCGGGTACCAATCCCCGGGTGACCGGAAACCGGCGGATGGGCTTGCGTGGGCATCGCGCAGGCGGAACGAGAGAGGCAGGAGGAGGCGGACGGTGATTTCAGGGCACGCATTTTCGAAGGCGCGGTGCGCCCGCAAACAGGACGGAGGACACATGTTGAGCACGCTGAAAACCAGCCGTGTAGTGCTGGCTTCTGCTCTTTGCTTTTCAGTCATGACGGCGGGCGCTCAGTCGTTTCGCGTGCAATGCCCGACCAGCACCATCACGCACCCGTCGGCGCCCGACACGGAGCCGCCCTACACCGCGCCCACTTACCCCGGAACTTCGACCAGCTACACGGTCGGCAAGACCGGTCCTGTGAACGGCGCCATCAAGTGCCAGCAGATCTCGGGCGGCGACGGCTACTCGACGATGGGCGATGGCACGCAGACGTACATGTTTTCGTTCGGGCCGCTGTCCGGACTGACGGATATCGCCAACGGGCTGCCGGGCACCGAGGTTCCGAGCGTCTTCAACACGCTGCTTGCCCCCGGCACGTATCTGGTGGCCGGAGATCCAGCCACGACGGGCTTGGGTTCCGTGTTGGATCAAAACGGCAACCCGTACAACGGCGCCGTCGGACTGGCGATGGACATCCCGAACCTGGTGACGATCTACGACATCAGCGTAAGCGGGAGCACGGTGAGGGTGGTCGCCAATGCGCCGCTGGGCGTGAAGGTCGGCGACATGGTCACCATCTCCGGGACCGGCACCCCCTATGACGGCACATTCGCGGTGACCACGGCCACTGCGGTCAACCCGTTTTTCGCCGCCAACCTTGCGTTCACGTACACCGACGCGGCCGCCGCAGGACAGGCCGAGATCACCGAATCGACGACTGCCACCGCGGCGCTGGCGGCACGAATCGACGGCCACGTGGATCCACGTCCGATCCTGAACGTGGGCGTGATGAACGGCAACATCCCGGCGCCACTGATGGCGATCGACGAGGACGACGAGTTCTTCCTGACCTTGACCAACGTCGGGATGATCATGCGGCCTGACCTGTTCGAGCAGCACACGGTCCACTTCCACGGCTATCCGAACGCCTCCTCGTTCTACGACGGCGTGCCCGACGCGTCGGTGGCGATCAACATCGGCGCCAGCTTCACGTACTACTACCTCGCACCGGACGCGGGAACCTACTTCTGGCACTGCCACATCACGCCGCCAGAGCACTTGCAGATGGGGATGGTGGGGCAGCTGTATGTGCGTCCCCGTCAGAACCGGGTTCCTTCGACCACGACGCTTGGCGCCGCTCTGCTCACACAGCAGGGGGATCTGAGGACGGCCTGCCGGCGACCTGGTGATGGCGCCACCCCGGCCGTCACGACCACCCCGGATCTGCTGTGCAGCAACCCGGTTCCTGCCGTCGCGACGACAACAACTGGCGGCGGCACGTACGCCTACAACGACGGCGATGGCTCGACCTACTACGACGTCGAGTACCCGATCCAGATCCACGGCTTCGACCCGAACTTCCACTTCGTCGGCATGACCTTCAACCCCGAAGGCTTTGCCGACATGAAGGACAAGTACTTCCTGCTGAACGGCCGCAGCTACCCCGACACGGTCACCACGGGCTCGCTGCAGACGGTGGCCGCCGATGGCGTGAATCACTTCTCGCAACCGCTGCCCTCCATCATCAACATCACCGCTGGCCAAAGGGCCCTGCTGCGCATCTCCGACCTGGACGTGACCGAGTACCAGACGCTGGCCTCGCTCGGCATCCCGATGCAGGTGATCGGCTTCAACGCCAAGCTGCTGCGCGACCAGGCCGGCAACAACCTGTACTACACGACCAACTCGATCACGCTGGCCGGCGGAGAGTCGCTGGACGTGGTTCTGGATACCTGTGTCGTCCGGTCCACTCTGGGGAACCCCGCTTCGACCTGCACGACCATGATGCCGACCGGCACCTATTTCCTCTACACGCCGAACCTTGACCACCTGTCGAACGACGCCGAGAACTTCGGCGGTCTGATGACAGAGGTCCATGTCAATTAAGGGGCAGCAATGAGCGCGATGACCATGAAAAAGGCGACTTCGATGAATCGGCTGCTTTCCATTGCAGGCACGTCTGCGGCCCTGCTGCTGTTCGGTTCGGCGCAGGCGGCCGCCCCTGGGGTGACTGGAACGAGCTTCGGCTTGATGGCCAGCCCGGCCTACATCAGCCAGCCCGACGGCCAGTATGTCTATTCGTGGGGGTACGCGTGCGCCAGCGGCGGGACTGCGGCCCCGTCGACCATCACCCCACCGACCGCTGGTGTCTGTAGCGGGGTCATGCAGATCCCCGGCCCGACGCTGATCGTCACCGAAAACGTGCCCTTCGACGTCACACTGACCAACGGCCTTCCCGCAGCGGCCGGCAACACATCGATCCTGTTTCCGGGGCTGGCCGTGAACGCGGCCCCAACGGGCGGCGTAGCCGGCCTGCTGACGCAGGAAGCGGCACCCGGCGGATCGGTCACCTACCACCTCGTTGCGAGGTCGCCGGGTACGCGCGCTTACTACAGCGGCACGCAGGGCGACCTGCAGGTCGAGATGGGTCTTTACGGCGCGATCATCGTGCTGCCAGCGACGGCTCAAACCGGCACCGGCTGCCATGCCGGCGCGGTGGCCCATTACGTGGCTCCGGGCAACAGCGCCGAGGCCGACTTTCGTCTGGCCGCCGCCGCCTACGACAACCCGCGGAGCTGCTACGACCGCGAGTACATGTTCCAGTTCTCGGAAATGGATCCGAACATCCATGAAACGGCGCTGGCGCAGGTCACGGCCAAGACCGGGTGCACGGCCGGCGCGCCAGGATGCAGCCTGGAAGTGCCGACCGAGCCCTACCACCCGGGCTATTTCATGATCAACGGCCGCTCGATGCCGGACGATATGGATCCGAACTACGCGGCCCAGTACCCGCACCAGCCGTACAACGGCAACCCGCACATGCACCCGGGCGAGCTGGTGCTGCTGCGGATCATCGGCCAGGGGCGCTGGCAGCATCCGTTCCACGAGCACGGCAACCACGTGCGGATCCTGGGACGCGACGGCAACCTGATCCTGGCCTCGACCGCGGCAGGGGAGGCGAATCTGGCCGGCCCGCTGATGTTCACCACCACCACGACCCCGGGTCTTGCGATGGACGGGATCTTCCAGTGGACCGGCAAGGGGCTGAACTGGGATGCGTACGGCCACAACCCGGCCTCGACCTCGACCGATCCGCTGGTCAAGCTGCCCTGCACTCCGGACGCCAACGGATACAACAGCGCGACGACCGCGCTGAACTACTTCGAATGGTGCCAGGATCACAACAAGCCGATGCAGGTGGCGCCGTTCGGCGATGTGCCCGGAGGCGGGCCCGTGACGCTGCCCGATCCGAACCTGTTCACGAACGGCGCGTGGTTCGGCGGCAGTCCCTACCTGGGTCCGAACGCGACGGTGCGCGCGACAGGCCCGACGGGAACCACGCCGCCGTCCGGCACGATCGCCAACTCGCCAACGGGCGAGGCGGGGTTCGCCTTCATGTGGCACTCGCATAACGAGCGCGAGATCACGACCAACAACATATTCCCCGGCGGCATGCTGATGATGATGCTTGTCGATTCACGCGAATTCCAAATCGACGAGTCGAACTAGGACGAGGAGCACTCAATGCGACCCAACACATTCAAGTCGGCCCTGATCAAGTCGGGACTGGCGGCTTCCGTTCTATTGCTGGCTGTCGGCGCTTCTCATGCGCAGTCGGTCAATCTGACCGCGGGGCCGATCAGCGCCATCATGCCGGACGGCTCGACCGTGCCCATGTGGGGCTACAGCTGCGGCGCGGGTGCGGTGACCGCAACCTGCGCGCCGCTCAACCCCTTGTCCGTTGCGACCACGACAGCACCGGCGACCTGGTCGCCGGTGGTGATCACGGTGCCCTATTCGAGCACCGGCACCAGCCTGACGATCAACCTGACGAACAACCTGACGTTCGCCGGCGGCAGCATACCGACGTCGCTGGTGATCGTGGGTCAAGTGGGCGGCGGTCTGGGAACCGTAGGCGCGGGCTGCACTTCCGGCACGACCTGCACCACGAGTCCGGACCACACGTTCGCTCAATCGACCGCCACCTGGCCGATCGTGAGCAGCACGGTGACGACCGGAACACCCCCGACGCAGGGCGCGCGCGTACAGTCGTTCGGCACCGAAGTGGCGTCGGGCACTACGGCCGCCCTGTGCTGGGGACCGGCTTGCACACCCGCGACGCCGGCCTTGAAGCCCGGCACCTACCTGATCGAGTCGGGCACGCACCCGTCGATCCAGGGGCCGATGGGGCTGTATGGAATGCTGGTGGTGACGACCGCTCCAGGTACCGCCGCCGGTTGCGCCTATCCGGGCGCAACGGCCACCGCAGCGTGCGCCGTGCCCTACAACACCGACGTTTCGGTGCTGATGAGCGAAATCGACCCGGTACAGAACAACGCGGTCCAGACCGCGGTCGGCACCGCCGGTTTCAGCGAAACGCTGGTGTGGTCCGGCCAGACCGGCGGCTGCGGCAATCCGGCCTCGACGACCTACCACCAGTGCTATCCGCCGGCCGTCAATTACACGCCGCTTTACTACCTGATCAACGGCGTCGCGTTCGACAAGACGCACGCCTCGACCTCTCTGTTCGCAGCCACGACTGGCACAACCGCGGTGACGGGAACCGCGCTGGTCCGGATGGTCAATGCGGGCCTGCGGATGCACATTCCTTCGATCGTCGGGGCACTGACCAACAGCACGAGCGGCGCCACGGTTACCGCCGTTCCCGGCCTGACGCTGGAAGCTGAGGACGGCAACCCGCTGCCCGGTGTTCCTCGCATTCAGAGCGAGGTGTTCATGCCCGCCGGCAAGACGTACGATGTGGCGATCAACGCGCCGGCCGCCGCCAGCGCCGCGCTTCCGATCTTCGACCGCGAGCTGAGCCTGTCGGGCAACGCGATTTCGCGCGATGCGGGCATGCTCGCCTACCTCGGCATCAATGGCGCCACGCTGCCGGCCAGCCCGGCGGCGGTCGCGCGCAACGATACCTACAACTCCGTCGTCACCGGGCAGACGCTGGTCGTGTCGGATCCGGGCAAGGGCCTGATCGCCAACGACACCAATGTCTACGGTGTCCAACTCATTGGGACTGTCACTGGGCTGACTCTGAACGCGAACGGCACCTTCACGTACACCGGGGCGCCGACGAGCTTCACCTACTGCGCGAACGGTACCGTCACCGGCACGACCTGCTCGTCCGGTATCACCGCCACGGTGGCCCTTAACGCGGCGCCGACCGAGGCCGGCAGCGGCATCACCTTAGGCAACGATACGTACAGCGCGAACAATGCAACGAGGCTGAGCATCCAGCCGCCGGGCATCCTGCTGAACGACGTGGATACGGCGGGTTATCCGCTGACCGTTAACGGTGCTACGGCCACGACGCCCCTGGCGTCGACCGCGGCCTGCACGGGGCGGACCGGCTCGGCCACCGTCAGCGTGGATTCCAACGGCGGTTTCAATGCGACCGCGCCGACCGGCACGGCCGCCGCAACCTGCACCTTCACATACCAGGCGAAGAGTTCGCGGGGCACGGTCAGTGCCGGCACTGCGACGGTGACGCTGAATTTCCCGGCAACGACACCCGGCTTTACGGTGACGGTGTTTGGAAAGAACAGTGCTACCGGCGCAACGGCCGCGATCAGCGATTACCGCTGGATCATCGAGGAAGACCGCACGTTTTATGTGAATCCCGCCTGCACGGCGAATCCGCCGCCGACGGGCTGCCCGAGCTCGCCCCAGGGCATCGTGCCGACCTTCGGCACCAATTTCCACACCAGCTACATGCCGCTGGTAGCGTCCGGCTGCACCGGGCCGCTTTCGTGTGAAAACGGCCAGAAACTGCTCGGCGCCAGTGCGGTCTGCGACATCGGCAACGGCGTGTGCCGGACCAATGCAACTTCACAGACCACCTCGAGCCCGAACAACGTCCACCTGGATCCGACCAAGCGCTACTACATCACCGTCTTCCCGGGCGATGCCGCCAATCCGTTCGAGGGCGGTGCTACGGGTCACGGAATGGGGGGTGCCCCGATCAGCTGCACCCCGGCAACGGGATCGGTCGTCTGCACCGCCACGACCGGCACCTTCACGCCCGTGACGGTGTACTCGGTGTCCACTCCGCTGCCACCGGCGAAACTGGCGGTGTTCGTGTTCGAGGACGACTTCCCGCTGAACGGTGAGCATGACGGCGGCGGCGGCATCGACGTGCTGTCGCCCGTCGAGCCCGGCCTGGGCGGCTTCAACATCAAGCTGTTCGACGACGCCGGCGGCACCGGGGACGCGACCGGCCAGATGAGCTATGACATGTTCAACTACCCGCTGTCGAACGCGCTGGCGGGGACCATCGATCCGGCAACCGGCCTGGACGCCTGCCCGATCTCGCCTGAGATCACTGATAACGCGATCAATGGCGACGCAAGCCTGAAGGGCATCACCGGCGAGATCGTGACCTGTCCGAAGTACGAAAGCGACGGCGCGACGCTGTCGCCGATCGCGGGCCAGGCCGTGGTCGCCAACCTGATGCCGGGACGGTACGGCGTCGTGGCGACCCCTGCGGCGGACCGGATTGCCCGAGGCGAAGAGTGGCTGCAGACCAATACGCTGGACGGACAGAAGGCTCACGACTCGTTCCTGCGTGTCGGCGAGCCCAGCTTCTTCCAGGAATACGGTCCCTCCGGGTATCACGTGTCGATCGGCTTTGCCAATCCTCAGATCATCAAGGACCGCAAGGCGTACGTCTGCAACGGCACCGACGCCAACATCACGGGCACCAATTGCAACAATACGCTGAAGGGCCTGGTGACGACCGAGCGGATGAGCCGCACGCCGGATGAGCGCTTGTACAGCAGCGGCACCAACGACAGCTTCGCGTTCACCCAGTGCTACGTGAGCTTCGGCGATGCGGACGGCGAGGACTTCGCGTTCACCAAATGCAATGCCGACGGCACCTTCACGCTGACGGGCTTGCCCGATGGGGACTGGAGAATCACCGTGTTCGACCAGTGGAACGACATGCTGGTCGACGGCCTGTCGACCCCGGTCCGCCTGAACTCGGCGAACAACTCGGCTTGCGGGAACGGCTCTACTGGTAGTACCTGCAACCTCGGCGACATCGCGATGAACCAGTGGCAGGCCAACATCTACACCTCCACGTTCTTCGATACCAACGGAAATGGGGTCTTTGACAGCAACGAAACGGGCCTGACGCTGGTCGCGACCAACATCCGGTTCCGCGACGGCAGCTACTCGAACTTCAACAACACCGACCTGGCCGGCAGCGCGGGCTTCAACGAGATCTTCCCGCTGTTCAGCTGGTACGTGATCGAGACCGATACGACCCGCTACAAGACCACCGGGACCCACGTGGTATACGACGCCGGCGGACCGGCCGACGGCACCTGCACCGGCACGTCGTGCGGCAGTTCCGGGATTGCCGCGAACATGGCGAATACGGCCGAAGCGGTTTCCTTGCCGTCCAACCTGCGGGTGCCAGGCGCCTTCTATTGCGCCAATGCAGACTGCACCGACGTGCCTGCGCCGCTGGCGCCCGGCGGCGCCGGCGGATCAACCGGCCGGGTCGATCCGCCGATCGTGCACCCCTACGGCTCGACCTATGGCTGGCAGGGATTTTCCGGGCAGAACTCGTTCCTCGAGTTCGGCAAGAGGCCGTATGCCGCCAATGAGACCGGGGGCATCCACGGCGAGGTGATCTACGCCTCGACCCGTCCGTTCGACGACCCGACCTTGCTCATCCACACGAGCTGGACGCCGGACGTGCCGGGCGTGACGATCAACCTGTACCAGGAGGGGACGGCGCCCGACGGCAGCACGTCTCTGAAGCTGGTCGACACCACCAAGACCAGCAGCTGGGACGATTGGGCCCAGGGTTTCCGGTCCCCTGGCATTCCGAACATGAACTGCCCGGGCCAGGGCCGGGACACCGGGACCAACGCGGACCTGTTCTTCTTCTCGCTGTACAACCAGCCGAATTACCTGGACGTATACAAGAACGGCTGGGCCGGGGCGACCGCGCTGCCGAACAACTCCCAGTTCAAGTGCTACGACGGCATGCACAACTGGAACCAGCTGCAGCCGGCGCCGTACGACGGCATGTACTCGTTCCCGAGCATCACCTCGCTCAATACGACGACCGGCAAACCGGCGGGCACGAATTGCACGGTTTGCATCCCGAATCCCGACACGACGGATCCGTTCCGGTCCGGCACTCCGATGTTGCCTGCCGGCAAATACGTGGTCGAGGTGGTGGTGCCGCCCGGCTATGAACTGGTGAAGGAAGAGGACAAGAACATCCTGATCGGCGACGTCTACGTCGCACCGGCCACCACGCAGTTCGGCCCGCTCGCCAGCATCTTCATCATGCCCGACCAGGCCGAAGTCAGCGCGCTGTACAACGCCAACAACGCGCAGAACCCGACCCAGACGTTCGGCCGCACGAGCCTGCCGAGCCACGAGGGCGACACCGGCAGCGTCGAGACGTTCTGGCCGTGCGTTGGACAGAAGCGCATCGTTCCGGACTACATCAGCCTGTTCCCGGTGTCCCACGAAGTGGCACCGTTCGCCGGAGCGCTGCGGCCGCTGTGCGACCGCAAGGAAGTGACGCTGGATTACCAGACCGGTGCGCTGGCGAAGTTCTGGATCTTCACCTCGGCGCACGTCGCGGCCCACTTTACCGGCGTCATCACGGACGACTACACGTCCGAGTTCGATCCGTTCTCGCCGCAGTTCGGCGAGAAGTTCTCGCCGGCCGATCTGCCGGTTTCGATCAAGGATTGGACCGGGACCGAGATCTCGCGGGTGTATGCCGATCATTGGGGCACCTACAACGGCCTGACCTACTCGACCTGGGAAGTCAACCCGCCCAACCCGACCGGGTACGCGCCCACGATGATGGTCACCTGCATGAACGATCCGGGCACCGGGGCGACGCCTGATCCGTTGTACAACTCGGCCTACAGCGATTTCTGCTACGAGATCCCGTTCATGCCGGGACAGACGCAGTACATGGATACGCCGGTGGTGCCGACTTCGGCGTTCGCCGGTGCGCAGTACAACAACCCGGACTGCGCCTATCCGGATGCGACACCTGCGATCAAGGAGGTCGACAGCAGCAGCGGAGTTGGGCCCTATGTGGCAGCGGCCGGTGGCACGCTGACGATCACGGCCCTGGGCGACGTGACGGTGAACAACTACGCCTACGTTGGCCCGTCTGGAAACACCGCTCCGTACAACCAGAAGTTCGTGACGCGGCACTACGGCTTCGGTACCACGGCAGGCACGGTGGCACTGGTCGGCGCCGACGGCGTCGCGCATCCCTTGACCGGTGTCAGCTGGAGCGATCTGACGATCACGGGGACCGTTCCCACCGGCGTGCCGAACTGCGCGAAGACGCAGCAAGGGCAGAGCGCCGCCCAGTGCGGTGAGCTGGTCATCACGGCAGCCAACGGCAAGCGGTCGATCGATACGATCACGGTCACGATCGGCGGCAAGGCGCCGACCCACGTCGCCGCCACCGCCAGCGTGCAGGCGGCGATCGATGCCGCCGCGCCGGGCGACATGCTGATGATCGATCCGACCTGCACCAATGCGACGGGCACAACGGTTGCGTGCAACGCCACCGGTGTGACCGCACACTCGCAGGCGTCGCACCAGGAAATGCTGCTGATGTGGAAGCCGGTCCGGCTGCAGGGCGTCGGCGCAGTCTCGAGCATCATCAACGCCAACCCGCATCCGGCCGGAAAGATCCAAGCCTGGCGCGTACGCGTCAATTGCCTGTTCGGCCTGGCCACCAATGGCTCGCCGGTGACCGGCAGCAATCCGTTCGACAGCAATGGCGACGGTGTCAGCTGTCCCACCGCGCAGTTGGCGGCGGTCGACCGGCTGCCGCTGGAAGCCACCGTCGGCTGGGACGCCAGCCTGAACGGAAACCTGGCCGAGCTGCTGCAGGAGCCATCGCTGATGGGAGCCCTGGAAGGCGGTGCCATCACGGTGCTGGCAAAGGGTGTGGACTTCCACGGAGCCAACCAGTACGACCCGACGCTGCTGGGCGGCTTCCCGACTGGAACCACGCTGCTGACCTCCACTAATTGCGGAACGAGCCAGACGACCAATCCGTTCAAGAGCAACTTCCAGTGCAACCCGTCGAGCATCGACGGCCTGGGCATCACCAACAGCTCGCAGGGCGGCGGCGCCGTGTTCGTGCATGGCTGGGGCCATAACCTTCAGATCGCCAACAACCGGATCTACAACAACGCCGGCACGCTGTCGGGCGGTATCAATCTGGGACAGGGTGAATTTCCGCCCAGCTACATCCAGGGCAGCGCCACCAACGCGGCTCCAGGCTCCTGCCAGAGCAGCACGGTTGCGGGGATTCAGCTGCCGTATTGCCACAACCTGAACGTGAACATGCACAACAACGCGGTCACGTCGAATTCCTCGACCGGCGACGAATTGTTCTCCGCGACGCCGGCGGGAGCGGGTGGTGTCAGCATCTGCACCGGCTCGGACTTCTACAAGTTCAACTACAACTGGGTGTGCGGAAACCTCAGCACGGGTGACGGTGGTGGTCTCGGCCATATCGGGTTCAGCTACAACGGCGACATCGAGCACAACTCGATTCTCTTCAACCAGAGTACGAACCCGACGATCCCGGCTAACGGAGGTGGTCTGCTGGTGATGGGAGCGCCCGATGCCGATCCGACCTGCGGTGCAACGACCGACCAGGATTGCGTGCCTGCGCCCAGCTCGATCACGCCGAGTGATGGCACGGGACCGAACCTGGTGATCAACGCCAACCTGATCATGGGCAACTCCGCCGAGAGCGGCAGCGGCGGCGGCGTGATGTTCCAGCAGATCAACGGCACCGACGTGACGAGCTTCCCGACGACGCCGACACGCTGGAACTCGGTCAGCTTCACGAACAACATCGTCGCCAACAACGTGGCGGGCTGGGACGGGGCGGGAATCTCGATGCTGGATGCGTTGAACCTGAACATCGTCAACAACACCGTCATATCCAACGACACCACCGCATCCGCGGGCGTGCTGTTCAACACGATCGGCGCTCCGCTGGCCAGCACGCAGGGAACGGCTTGCACCAATGCGGGAGCAACCGCCTCGTGCCCGCAGCCCGCCGGCCTAGTGGTGCTGCAGAACAGCGCGGTGTTGGTGGCGAATCTGCCGGCGACGATCACTTGCCCGACCGGGCATTTCACCGGCACCACGGCCACCAACGCCAATTGCCGGTCGTGGTCGGTGCCGCTGCTCTATAACGATGTGTTCTGGCAGAACCGCGCGTTCGACATCCAGGTGGGCGCGCTGGGCACCGGCACGCAGAACCAGCAGAACGTAGTGACGCTCGCGCCGACTTTGACTCAAACGGCTACCGGTCAATGTGTCACCACGTTCCCGTCGACGGGTTACTGGGACCTCGGAGCGCGTGGCGACACCGGTCCCGGCAACCATGGTTCCGGCCTGACGCTGGCTCCGACGTTCTCGGACATCGGTTCGGGAAGTTATACAGGCACAGGCACCAACAACATCTCGTCGTCGCCGGCCGTGGTCAGCCAGTACTGCAATGGTTCGCGCGTTCCGCCGGAATACGCGACGGTTTGCCCGGTTGGAACGGGCTGCTCGGCGGCGGGCTACTTCGTGCCCCCGGGCATCTCGGATGCGACCGTGCCGAACCCGGTTTTCAACCTGACGCCGGCGGCAACGGTGGACGAAGGCAACAACTGGATCAACATGGCTTGGGGTCCACTGTCGGTGACGAATCCGACGGTTACCGGGACTGATGGGAACTACGGCGGCGGCTTGCCCCTGGGCAATTACCAACAAACCGTCGGTTCGCCGGTCATCGATGCGGGTGTCACTTCGGCCACTGGCGTCTCAGGCGTCACGCCGCCGACCACGGACTTCCTCGGCAACACGAGGCCCCAAGGCACCCGCTGGGATATGGGGGCATTTGAGGGCGGCGTCGCCGGCGGCGGCGGTGGCACTGCGACCCTGGCTGTGACGCCGACCTCGCTCGCGTTCGGCAACCAGGCCGTTGGAACCACGAGCGCCGCGCAGACCCTCACGTTGAGCAATAGCGGCACCGCAGGGGCGACCGGCATCGCCGTCGCCGTCACGGCTCCGTTCTCGCGTGCGGGAGGTACCTGTGGTGCGACTCTGGCGGCGGCCACGAGCTGCACGATCACCGTGGTGTTCTCTCCGACCGCAGCCGGCGCGGCCACTGGCAGCGCCACAATCACGGCGAACGTCGCCGTGACCGGCTCGCCGGTTGCGCTCACGGGCACCGGTACCACGGGCGGAGGTGGAGGGGTTAGCGTGACTCCGACGTCGCTGACATTCCCAAGCACCCGGACGGGAACGAACAGTGCGAACCAGACGCTGACCCTGTCCAACGGAACCGCAGCGGCGATCACCGGCATCACGGTCACGGTCACAGCTCCGTTCAATCGCAACGGCGGTACCTGCGGTGCGACTCTGGCGGCAGCCGCGAGCTGCACCATCAACGTGCGGTTCTCTCCGACAGCCAGCGGTGCGGCCAGCGGGACGGCGACCATCACGTCCAGCGCAACGGTGAGCGGTTCGCCAGTCACGCTGACGGGTACGGGAGTCTCAAGGGTGGCCGCCACGCCGACACCGCGCCTGCTGGTCTCCTTCCCCGCAGGAACGGCGTACCCGGCGAATGCGAACGGTACGGTTACGCTCACCAACGCTGCCCCAGCTGGCAGTGCGAGCGTGACGGTTACCGGGGTCACGCTGCCGGCGGCTGGCTCAGGCGGCAACGGCAGCCTGACCACGCGGTACTTCACGATCGCCACCAACAACTGCACAGGAGCCGCAGCGGTTCTGGCGCCGGGAGCAAGTTGCACGGTGATCGTGACGTTCCACGCCGTCGCCGGAACCGGCACGATCAACACCAATTTGACCTACACGGACAACACCGGCTTGGCAGCGCAGGTGGAGGCGCTGCGCGGGACTGCAAACTGACCGCAGCGCCCCGAGACTGTTGAACTAAAGCCGCCCGCGCGCTTGATCGCGGGCGGCCTTTTCTGAAAGAGGTTTCGATGCAAGGTAGTGGCAGCAAATAGATCCGCTGATTGCAGGATCGTTGGGCGGCCGGCAAAACATAATAATTTTCAGGCGGGAGGTGTCTATGTAGTCGATGATCGATAGGAGTCTTGATGAAAGTTCGTCATTTCGTATGTTGGTGCAGCGTGGCCGCACTTCCTCAACTGGCGCTGGCGGCAAAGCCGCCTGGAGAGTTGGGGGCGTTGCAGGCCGTTTTTGATTTCTGCTCGAAGGTCGATCCGGCGCAGCAAGCAGCTTTCGACAGGGAGGCGAAGGCCGAGTATCACGGCCTGACTCCGAATCAGATTGCAACGATCCGCAGCGGCAGCGAGTACAAACGGGGATATAACCTGCTGTCCTCGGCCCTTCCGACCCTCACGCCAAGTGATGCGACGAGCGGCTGCGTTGCGCTGGTGCCGAGGCCTGAGAAACACGAATCGGAGAAGCGTTCTTAAATCCGAACGGACGCACAGCGTGCTCGAGATGCAAGCCAGACTGACGCGATGGGCGGGCGTTGTGGTGGGCAGCATTGCTCTGTCCATTGCGGCTGCGCAGTCGCCCCCGGGCGATCAGAAGCCCGCCACCTCGTCCGCAAAGGACACAGCGCCGCCGCGACCGGTTCGTTATCACCCGGACCGTTTCGCCGGGCGAGCCGGTGAGTATTACCGGCTGGTCTGGGGCGTCGACTCTTTGAGCGCAAGGTGGGCGGAGTCGGGTGAAGTCATTCGTTTCAATTATCGGGTGCTGGATCCGACCAAGGCCAGGATTCTGAACGACAAGGCTGCCGAACCGTCTCTGGAGGATCCGCGCGCCGGCGTCAGTCTGGTGATCCCGCAGATGGAAAAGATCGGCAAGTTGCGCCAGACCGCAACGCCTGAGGCGGGCAAGTCGTACTGGATGACTTTCTCGAACAAGGGTCGGCTGGTCAAGCGGGGCGACCACGTCAACGTGGTGATCGGAAAGTTTCGGGCCGATGGGCTCGTGGTGGATTAAGGAGTCGAGTCGATGGGAAGCAAGAAGGGTTTGTTTCGAAGCGTCTTGCTCGGGCTGGGTCTGTCGCTGGCGTTCGGGACCGGCGTGGCCGTGGCGGCCGAAGGCAAGGCTGCGGATACGAAGGCGCCGGCCGGCACGACTGCGGACAAGAAGGCGTCGGAGAGCAGGACAGCCGTTCCCCACCTGACGGCCGCCGAGATCGTGGACAAGCACGTGTCGGCTCGCGGTGGGTTACAGGCCTGGCGCAGCGTACAGGCGCTGGCCGTCAGCGGCAGGTTGGAGGCGGGCAGCGGCGACTCGCTGGCGCGCTCGATGAGGGCGGCGCGGACTGGCCGTGGATCGGACCTGAGGAAGGCGCAAGCCGAAGCGACCGCCGTCGAAAAAGCCGATTCCGACAAGCAGGTGGAGCTTCCATTTCGAATGGAGATGAAGCGCCCGAACAAGTCGCGGGTCGAGATCGAGTTCGCGGGCAAGACCGCGGTGCAGGTCTACGACGGCACGAATGGTTGGAAGCTGCGCCCGTTCCTGAATCGCAACGACGTTGAGCCGTTTACGGCGGAGGAGGCGAAATCCGAAGCGCAAAAGCCGCCGCTGGACGGTCCGCTGATCGACTACGCGGCCAAGGGCACCAAGGTGGAGCTGGAGAAGATCGAGCCGGTCGAGGGCCACGACGCCTACAAGCTGAAGCTGACGATGAAAGACGGCACGCTGCAGCACGTGTGGATCGACGCGCACAGTTTTCTGGACGTGAAAATCGATGGATCGCCGCGCCGGTTTGACGGGCGCATGCGGGATGTGTGGATCTACCAGCGTGACTTCCGGTCGGTGCAGGGTTTGATGGTTCCGTTTGTTCTCGAGACAGCCGTCGATGGGGTTCGCCAGACCCACAAAATGACGGTCGAGAAGGTTGCCGTGAACCCCAACCTGGACAACACGCGGTTTGCCAAACCCGGGGCGTGAGAATTCGACCGATCCAGCCGCCGCGCGCCAACCGCCGATAGTTTCCGTAACCCTGCTCCTCTGCCGCCCTGCGCGGGAGAGGAGCGCTCTCCAATCAAAATCGATGGGCAGCACCATGCGTTGGATAATCGTGACAGCGGCGCTCGCCGCCAGTACCACGGCCGCGGCCCTGGCCGCGGAATCGGCAGCTGCGCCAGAGCTGACCGCGCAGCAGATCGTCGAGAAGAACATTGCGGCCCGCGGTGGACTGGAGGCCTGGCGCAAGATCGAGACGATGATCTGGGTCGGTCACATGGAAAGGACCGGGGAAAGGGCCGGCGCTCCGATGCCCGCCATCCCGTTCGTGCTGCAACAGAAGCGGCCCAACAAGACCCGCTTCGAGCTCAATGCGATGGGCCAGAAGACGTTGCGCGTGTTCGACGGCAAGCGTGGCTGGAAACTGCGACCAGCACAGGACGGACGCCCGGACGTGGAGCCGTTCACCCCGCAAGAGCTGCGCTACGCGCAGGGCGAAGTGGTGATCGACAGCCCGCTGTTCGGCCACGAATCCAAGCGGGTCGCGGTCGAGCTGGACGGCATCGATCAAGTGGACGAGCGCAAGGCCTATCGGCTGATCCTGAGGACACCGTCCGGTGAACGTCATAACGTGTGGATCGATGCGGAGACCTTCCTCGACGTGAAATACGACCGCACCTCGTATAACAAGGCTGGCGCGCCGACCACGGTTGAGGTCCGCTATCGCGACTACAAGGCGGTCGAAGGGTTGCAGATCCCAGGCACGATCGAGACCGGCTCCCGCCAGGGAAGCGAAAAGATGGTGGTCGAGAAAGTCGCTCTGAATCCGCCGCTCGACGACCGCGTGTTCGGAAGGCCCGGAGGGCCGCAGCGGCGCACTACCGTGACGATCGAGCCCGAAGCCCCCCAAGGCGCGGCACCGATGCCGATGGCGCCAGTGAATCCTCCCGCCGTGTCCCGTCCAGAGCCCGGATCGACGCCGAAATGAGCGCCTGGCGCGCTGTCGCCACCGGATTGCTGTGGTACGGCCTCGCCGCGCCGGTCGAGTGGGCAGGTGCAGCGCCACCTGCCGATCGGCTGATCGGCGCGGGCGAGTCCATCTACTTGCGCGGCGTGCTGGGATCGGGCCAGAAGCTGGAGGGCGCGCGCTTGGGCGGCGGCCCCATTGCGAAGGGTTCGGACGCCGCCTGCGTCAATTGCCACCAGCGCAGCGGGCTCGGTGCCACGCACCAGAGCATCGGCGTCGCGGCAGGAACGGGATCCAACGTGATTCCGCCAATCGCAGGCCGGTACCTGCTGCGTCCGACGGGGATAGACAAAACGGACCTGCCGTTTGTGGAGGGCATGCGGACGAATCGCGCACCGTACACCGAGGCCACTTTAGCCCGCGCGATTCGCGAAGGCATCGACTCGGAGGGCAAGCCGCTCGGCTACCTGATGCCGCGCTTCGCGATCGGCGATGCGGACATGGCCTCGCTGATCGAGTACCTGAAGGCACTCGATTCGCCCCGGGTACCGGGCGTCACGGACACGATGTTGCACTTCGCCACCGTCGTTACGCCGGACGCGGACCCGGTCAAACGGGGCGGCATGCTCGATGTGATGGAGAAGTACTTCGCCGAGCGAAACTCTCGCCAGATGACACCGAGCCGCCGCTTACTGGCGTCGGATAGGACCCAGTACAGCAGGACGATGTTCATGGTCCATCGCCAGTGGCAGCTGCACGTGTGGGAGCTGACTGGCTCGGCCGCGACCTGGCAGGAGCAACTGGAGCGGCATCTGGCCAAGGAGCCGGTGTTGGCGGTGATCTCGGGCCTCGGAGGGGCGAACTGGGGCCCGTCCACAAGTTCTGCGAGCAGGAGGCGTTGCCGTGCCTGTTTCCAAACGTCGAGGTGCCGGTTGTGGCTCGCGGCGATTTCTATGATCTGTACTACTCCAAGGGCGTTCTGCTGGAGGCGCAGCTGATCGCCAGTGGAATCCTCGATCCGGCCTCGCGCCAGCCGGTCAAGACCGTGCACCAGATCTATCGCGCCGGCGACAGCGGTGAGGCGGCAGCCCATGCGCTGGCCACAGAGCTGCGCCGCCACGGCCTTGCGGTGCAGGATCATGTTCTGTCCAGCGGCGGCCAGAGCCTGCCAGCAGCGTTGCACGCCTCGGCGAGCGCTGATTCATTGGTACTGTGGATGCGGCCCACCGACATCGCCGCGCTGGGTGAAGCGCCTGCAGCGCCGGGCACGGTCTTCATGTCGGGCCTGATGGGCGGATTGGAGCGCGCCCCGCTGCCTGCGAGTTGGCGCGATCGCACGCGCATGGCCTACCCGTTCGACCTGCCGCAGCAGCGCATCGCTCGGGTCGACTATCCGCTCGGGTGGTTCCGAATTCGTAAGATCCCGGTCGTGGACGAGCAGGTGCAGGCTGACACGTACCTCGCGTGCGGCCTGCTGTCCGAGGCTCTGAGCCACATGGTCGATACCTTCGAGCGGCCCTACCTGATCGAGCAGCTCCAGTCGATGGTGGAGCACCGCGTGATTACCGGTTACTACCCCCGGCTGACGCTCGCGGAAAACCAGCAGTTCGCCTCCAAGGGCGGATACCTGGTGCGGTTCGACGGACCGGAAGGCACCAAGATCGCCGCGGCCGACGGCGGGTGGATCGTTCCTTGACGGCTCTGCAGTAAACCGCCGTTTCCGCCCGGGTCGGGACGTTGGGCTCGGCCAGGCTGTCCCCACCTAAGGCAAACCTAACTGGGTTGAAATAGCCCGCCCGAAGGTGGGGAAACTACGACCTACACAATAAGACACCATTACGTTCCCGCAGCATGTGATGCCACGTATTGTCTCGCCGGTCATTCGAATAGCCAATATTGGGGTACCGCAAAACTTATCTTCGATTAATACGGCGCATTAGCGCTAGTCTTAATTCTTAACAACGGTAGAGAAACGTGTAGGCGGGCTCGTTTTGCCACGCCACGGAGGGGTTTTTATGTCCAAATTTGTGCAGCTGTCGGGCCCCATGACGAGGGGCAACCTGGTCGCGTTGGCGGCAGGTCTGATCGCTTTGTCGGCCGCGGCTCCGTCCACGGCGCAAAGTTTCCGCGTGCAGTGCCCGACCAGCACGGTGACGCACCCGACGGCCCCGGTCACCGAGCCCGCCTACACGGCTCCCACGTACCCGACGCCGACGACCGATTACACGACTGGCAAGACCGGCCCGGTGAACGGCGCCATCAAGTGCCAGCAGATCTCGGGCGGCGACGGCTACGCGACGATGGCCGACGGCACACAGACCTACCTGTTCTCGTTCGGCCCGCTGTCTGGCCTGGCCAACATCGCTCAGGGCCTGCCCGGAACGACTTTCGCTCCCGAGTTCAACACTGCGATCACCGATCCGAGCCCGCTGGTTCCGGGCTATCCGTCGGGCCTCACCACGCTGACCGGCGCCAATCGAATCGATTACGGCAGTTCTGCGGACGTTGCCGCCGCGTACAACGGCGCCATCGGACTCGTCCGCAACAACGTCGCCTACACATCCAACATCTATTCGATCTTCGAAGGCACTAGCGCAGCGGCCGGTGTAACGGCCACCAACCGTACCGTGACGGTGGTCCAGAACTCACCGGTGTTCTTCAAGGTCGGCGACCAGGTCACGATCGGCCAGGGGAACGGGTCGGATCTGACCTTCGGTGCCACCACCCACTACACGGGGACGTACACGGTCACCGCGATCGGTATCGCGAACCTCTACCTTCCGGGCAATTACGCGTTCCAGTACGACGCCTGTAACAGCGCGGCGACGTGCGCAAATACAGGCATGGCCGAGGTCACCACCTCGGCGGATGCGACCGCCTCCTCGGTTCCGGGGACCGACGGCCACGTGGATCCGCGCCAGATCATGGATGTGGGCGTGATGAACGGCAACATCCCGGCGCCGATGATGGCGATCGACGAGGATGACGAGTTCTTCCTGACGCTGACCAACGTCGGGATGATCATGCGACCGGACCTGTTCGAGCAGCATACGGTCCACTTCCACGGCTATCCGAACGCCTCGTCGCTGTTCGACGGCGTGCCCGACGCTTCCGTCGCCATCAACATCGGCGGCAGCTTCACCTACTACTACCTCGCGCCCGATGCCGGCACCTACTTCTGGCACTGCCACATCACGCCGCCCGAGCACCTGCAGATGGGCATGGTGGGCCAGCTGTACGTGCGTCCGCGGCAGAACCGGGTGGTGGCCGGCGCCGATCTCGGCGTTGCGCTGAAGGCCCAACAGGGCGATCTGCGGACGGCCTGCAATTCCAAGGTCGATGTTCTCTGCTCGAATCCGATGCCGGTGGCCGCGGATGCAACAACGGGAGCGACCGGCGTCCCGCAAGTCGCAGGTCGGAAGTACGTCTACAACGACGGCGACGGCTCGACCGCGTATGACGTCGAGTATCCGCTGCAGCTGCACGGCTTCGACCCGAATTTTCACTTCGTCGGCATGACGTTCAATCCCGAAGGCTTCGCCGACATGAAGGACAAGTACTTCCTGATGAACGGCCGCAGCTACCCGGACACGGTCGCCGATGCGGGGCCGCTCGCAACGCAGTCGGCCGACGGCGTGTACCACTTCTCCCAGCCGCTCAATTCGATCATCGACATCCCGGTCGGCGGCAAGGCGCTGCTGCGCATCTCCGAGCTGAACGTGTCGGAGTACCACACGCTGGCTTCTCTCGGGATCCGCATGCACGTCGTGGGCTGGAACGCGAAGCTGCTGCGCGACCAGTCCGGCAACAACCTGGACTACTACACGAACTCGATCACGATGGGCGGCGGCGAGTCGTGCGACGTGATCCTCGACGCCTCCGACACGACGAAGTATCCGTCGGGCAGCGTCTTCTACCTCTACACGTCCAACCTCGACCATCTGTCGAACGACGCCGAAAACTTCGGCGGGCAGATGACCGAAGTGCGCATCCACTAAAGGGGCAAGCGATGTTCGCGACGACGATCAACAAGGTGACTTCGATGAAGCGACTGCTTCCTCTGGGACTCGCTGCGCTGGGGGCATTGGTCTCGGTGCAGGCCGAGGCCGCGGCGCCCGGCATCACGGGCCCGACTTTCAATCTGGTGGCCAGCCCGGCGTTCATCACGCAGCCGGATGGCCAGGCGATCTATTCGTGGGGATACGGCTGCGACGTCGCCAAGGCGCCGGCCGGCTATTTGCCGGCTGCGATCTCGGGCGCCTTCTGCAACGCGATGCAGATCCCGGGGCCGACGCTGATCGTCCACGAGGGCGATTCCGTCACAGTGAACCTGACCAACAACCTGCCTGCCGCAGCCGGCAACACGTCGATCCTGTTTCCGGGATTCAGCGTGAACTCGACAGGCGGGGCCGCGGGTCTCTTGACGAAGGAGGCCGCGCCCGGCAGCACGGTGACCTATACGTTCACAGCGACCTCGCCGGGCACGCGTGCGTACTACAGCGGCACGCAGGGGGACCTGCAGGTCGAGATGGGGATGTACGGCGCGATCATCGTCCTGCCCGTCCCGACCTCGACGCCAAACTGCACCGCGGGCCTTCCCGCGGCGAATCCGGGCGCCAATGCGACGGCGCGCGCGACCTGGGGCGAACTCGACTTCCGTCTTGCGGCCGCGGCCTACGACAACGCCAACACCTGTTACGACCGCGAGTACCTGTTCCAGTTCTCGGAAATGGATCCGAGTATCCACTACGCGGCGCTGGCGCAGGTCCAGGCGGGGGTCCCCAGCCTTCAGGTGCCGACGGAGCCTTATCACCCGGCCTATTTCATGATCAACGGGCGATCGATGCCGGACGACATGGACCCGAATTACTCGGTCCAGTATCCGAACCAGCCCTACAACGGCAACCCGCACATGCATCCGGGCGAGATCACGCTGCTCCGAATCATCGGGCAGGGCCGCTGGCAGCACCCGTTCCACGAGCACGCAAACCATGTCCGCATCCTGGCGCGCGACGGCAACCTGCTTACGAGCGCGACCAACCCCAACGATTTGGCTGGTCCGCTGATGTTCACGACGACGACTACGCCGGGCCTTGCGATGGACGGCCTCTTCTACTTCACGGGCAAGGGGCTGAACTGGGACATGTACGGCCACAACCCGGCCTCGGGTGACGCCAATGGGACGCTGCCCTGCACGCCGGACGTGAACGGCTACAACACGGGCGCGCCGACCGCGATCAACTACTTCGAGTGGTGCCAGGACCATAACAAGCCGATGCAGGCGGCGCCCTTTGGCGACCTGCCCGCGGGCGGTCCGGTTTCATTGCCCGACCCGAACATCTTCACGAACGGCGCGTGGTGGGGCGGCAGCCCGTACTTGGGTCCGGATGCCACGGAACGCGCGACCTTCGGAACCCCGGGAGTCGGCACGACCGGTACGACGCCGCCTTCGGGAACCATTGCGAACAACCCGTCTTCGGAAGCCGGCTACGCGTTCATGTGGCACTCGCATAACGAACGCGAGATCACCACGAACAACATTTTCCCCGGCGGGATGCTGATGATGATGCTCATCGATTCACGTGAATTCGTGATCGACGAGTCCCTGTAAAAGGCAGGAGAGCGTACATGCGAACTTTCAATTTCAAACCCGCCATGTTCAAGTCGGCGCTGGCGGCCTCCGTTCTCCTGTTGACTGGCGGTACTGCGCTGGCGCAGGTCAATCTGACTGCCGGCGCGTCGCCCGCGACCTTGCCCGACGGCACATCCGCGCCGATGTGGGGCTACAGCTGCGGCACGCCGGTCGTCGGATCGACCGCGAGCTGCGCCACGCTGAATCCGACCGCTGCCGCCGGAACCTGGTCGCCGGTCGTGATCACCGTGCCGACCGGCCAGGACCTGCAGATCAACCTGACCAACAGCCTGTCGTTCCTGAACGGCAACACGGTTCCGACTTCGCTGGTCATCGTCGGCCAGGTTGGCGGTGGCCTTGGCGACGTGTCTCAGCGGACGACCACGGCGAGCCCGGATCACTCCGCAACGCAGTCGCTCACCTGGCCGATCGCGGATCCCACGACGACGGCGCCCGCGCCGTCGCAGGGCGCTCGCGTGCAGTCGTTCTCGACGGAAGTCGCGGCGGGCCCAACGCCAGCTTCGCTGACGTGGAAGGCGCCCCGTCCGGGGACGTACCTGATCGAGTCGGGTACGCACCCGTCGATCCAGGTACCGATGGGCCTGTATGGGATCGTCGTCGTCACCGACGCCTCGACCGGCACCGCCTATCCGGCGGCCGGAGCGCGCGCTGCGGTCACGTACAACGCCGACCTGGCCATGCTGATGAGCGAAATAGACCCGGTGCAGAACGCCGCGGTCAGCGCCGCCGTGAATACGCTGGGTTTCAGCGAGACGGCCGTCTGGTCTGGCATGGCCGGCAAGTGCGGCGACCCCGGGGTGCACAGCTGCTATCCGCCGGCGGTCAACTACACGCCGACCTATTACCTGTTTAACGGCCGCGCGTTCGACCGTACCAATGGGGGCGCATCGCTGTACCCGATCAACCCGACCACGGTCACGAGCGGCAACCTGCTGGTTCGCCTGGTCAACGCCGGCCTGCGGATGCACGTGCCCTCGATCGTCGGCGCGACGACGACGACGGCGGCCGCGACGTCGCTCCAAGGAATGACGCTGGTTGCCGAGGACGGCAACCTCGTACCCGGTTCGGCGCACGTGCAGAGCGAAGTCTTCATGGCCGCCGGCAAGACGTACGACGTAATGATCAACGTCCCGACCAGCGCGACCGCGCTGCCGATCTTCGACCGCCAGCTGAGCCTGTCGGCCAACACGACGGCGCGCGACGCCGGCATGCTGGCGTACATCGGCGCGAACGGTGGCACCGTGCCGCCCGTCGCCTCGCTCGGCGCGGCGGCCGTGAAGGACGACGTTTATAACGCGCTGCTGGCCGGCCAGACGCTGACGATCTCCGATCCGTCCAAGGGCGTGATCGCCAATGACACGAACGTCATCGGCGTCACGCTCCAGACGGCGCCGACGAGCGGAACCGTGACCCTGAACGCGAACGGCACCTTCACGTACGTTCCGAGCGGAGCGACGGTCGTTGCCGACACGTTCCAGTATTGCGCCAACGGCAGCGTCACCGCAGGCGTCTGCTCGTCGGGCCTGACGGCGACGGTCTCCCTGAATGCGTCGAACGTCAGCGACGCGGGCATCACTTGTAGCGCGGCCGCGTTCACCGCGAGCGTCGCGAACCAGATCGCGATCAAGCCGCCCGGCGTGCTGGCGGGTTGTACGGACGGCGCCGGCCTGGCGCTGACGGTCCAGGGAGCCACGGCCACGACTCCGGTTGCGGTGGGCAGCGCACTGGTCGACCTGAACGGGGGATTTGCCGCGACAGGCTCCGGCACGCAGACGTTCGCGGTCACCGCGCAGAACGCGCTGGGCCTGACCAAGACCTTCAACGTGACGGTCGCCTACCCGGCCGCGAGCAACCTGCAAGTCACAGTGCTCGACGGCACCGACCATACGACCAAGATCACGGATTACCGGTGGGTCATCGAGGAAGACCGCACGTTCTTCGTCGATCCGAAGTGCACGACGAACCCGCTGCCCGCGAGCTGCCCGGTGGCGACGCCGAGTGGCGCACCGGTCAACTACGGGACGAACTTCCACACCAGCTACATGCCGCTGGTGGCCACCGGTTGCACCGGCCCGCTGTCATGCGAGTACGGGCAGACGGTACAGGGCCAGGGCGTGGTCTGCGATGTCGGCAACGGCGTGTGCCGTTCGGGCTCGCAACAGACACAGACCGATCCGAGCCAGGTCGCGCTGGATCCGGCCAAGCGTTACTACATCTCGATCCTGCCGGGCGACGCCGCCAATCCTTTCATGGGCGGCAACCTGAGCGCGCCGACTAATTGTTCGGCCGGCGCGCTGCTGAATCCGACCGACCCGACGAGTGTGAATACGGCTTGCGGCCATGGCATGGGCGGCGCGCCGATCCCCGCCGGAGCGACAGCAGTGACGATCCTGACCGTGCCCACGCCGCTGCCGACCGCGACGATGTCCGTTTTCGTTTACGAAGATGACTGGCCTCTGAACGGTGAACAAGGCGCTGGCGGCGGTGTCGACGTGCTGGCGACGAACGAGCCGGGCCTGGGAAGCTTCCAGGTCACCATCTTCGACCAGGCGGGCGGCACCGGAGACGCGACCGGCCAGCCGACCTATGACATGTTCAACCAGCCGCTGTCGAACAGCCTGGCGGGCACGATCGACCCGGTCACGGGCCTGGATGCCTGTCCGATTTCGAACATGGTGAGCTCGAACGTTCTGAACGGACCCGGCGACCAGCAGGGCGTGGTCGGCATGATCGTGACCTGCCCGAAGTTCGAATCGGACGGCCGGACGCTGTCGCCGATGGCCGGCCAGGCCGTCATCAAGAACCTGTACCCGGGCCGTTACGGTGTCTCCGCGCTGCCGGGGGCTGACCGCATCGCGCTCGGCGAGGAGTGGGTCCAGACCAATACGCTGGACGGCCAGAAGTCGCACGACTCGTTCATGCGCATCGGCGAGCCGGGCTATTTCCAGGAGTTCGGCCCGGCCGGCTACCACGTGTCGATCGGCTTCGCCAATCCGAAGATCATCAACGATCGGCGCTTCAACAGTAGCCACTCCGGCATGTGCGACCCGGCGCCGTCAAGCGCGAATTCGAACGCGGCGGGGGGGGGCTTGGCGTGCAACTGGGAGGTAAAGGGCAAGGTGACGGGATCGCGGCTGAGCCGCACGCCGGATCAGCGCCTGTACTCCAGCGGCAGTCGTGATGCCCTCGCGTTCACGCAGTGCTACATCAGCCTGGGTGATCCGGACGGTGCCGAGATCGCCTTCACGAAGTGCGACGCCGACGGCAATTTCGACTTCCAGGGTATCCCGCCGGGCAACTGGAAGATCACCACCTTCGATCAGTGGAACGACCAGATCATCGACGGCATCACGCAAGGTGTCGGCGTGGGCTGCAGTGGAACCATCTCGGGATTGTGCGGCTCGACATCGATGGCAACGACCTGCACCGGTGCCAGCAGTTCAGGCACGACCTGCGACATGGGTGAGATCGGCGTGCACCAGTGGCAAGCCGACATCTACACGCGCAGCTTCATCGACACCGATTACACCGGCGTGTCGACCGACGCGAAACCTGGACTGGCGCTGGTGGCGACCAACATCCGCTTCCGCGACGGCAGCTACTCGAACTTCAACAACACGGACCTGACCGGTGCCGCGGGATTCAACGAGGTATTCCCGCTGTTCAACTGGTACGTGGTCGAGACCGACAGCACCCGCTACAAGTCCACGGGCACGCACGTGATCTATGACGCCGGCGGCCCTGCGGACGGATCGGCATCGTGTGTTTCGAGCAACCGGCCCTGCGGCCAGTCGTCTACGGCGGCTTTCTTCGCGAACACCTACGAGTTGTACCCGCTGCCCCCGGAGCTGATGGTCGCCGGATCCGTTCCATGCGCCAATGCGGACTGCATCAACGGCGAAACGATCGCGTCGAGCGCGACGCGCGCGGCGCTCCCCACGTCCGTGCCTAACTCGACCGGCCGCATCGACCCGCCGACCGCGTTCGGGTCTTACGGGTGGCAGGGCTACATCGGCCAGGGCAACTTCCTGGAGTTCGGCAAGAGGCCGTTCGCCACTGGTGAGACGGGCCCGATCCATGGCCACGTCATCTACGCCTCGACCCGGCCGTTCGACGACCCGCAGCTGCTGCTGCAGTTGAGCTGGGAGCCGATGGTTCCGCACGTCCGTGTGAACCTCTACAAAGAAGGCGTGGCGGCCGATGGCGTGACGCCGACCCTGACGCTGGTCGACTTCACGCAGACGTCGAGCTTCGACGACTGGGCACAGGGCTTCCGCACGGATGCCAACGGCAACCCGATGATTACCAATGGTGTCGGCATTCCGAACATCAGTTGCCCGGGCCAGACCAACGTTACCGACCCCGCGAATCTGGGCGATCCGTTCTTCTATGCGCTGCAGGACCAGCCGAGCTACCTGGATGTGTACAACCAGGAACATGCGACGCCAGGCGCCTTGAACCTCAATCCGACCACAACCAAGCTGCCGTATCGCTCGCAGTTCAAGTGCTACGACGGCATGCACAGCTGGAACCAGCTGCAGCCGGCGCCGTATGACGGCATGTACAGCTTCCCGAGTGTGACGGCGGTGGATCCGGTGACTGGCAAGCCGACCAAGTCGAACTGCACGGGCTGCGTTACGAATCCGACCGTGGACACGGGATCGGCCACGAACCCGAATTACGATCCGTTCCGCGCCGGTACGCCGATGCTGCCGCCGGGCAAGTACGTGGTCGAGGTGGTCGTCCCGCCCGGCTATGAACTGGTCAAGGAAGAGGACAAGAACATCCTGATCGGCGACAACTACATCGCGCCGAGCACGGTCCAGTTCCCGGGACTGGGCGGATCGATCTACATCCTGCCCGATCAGGCCGCGATCGGGGCGGAATACAACGCAACGAACGCGCAGAACTCCACGCAGAACCTGGGCCGCATCCCGACCCTGGTGAGCCATGAAGGCGACACCGGCAGCGACGAGTCGTTCTGGCCCTGCGTCGGCACGGTGCGCCAGGTGCCGGACTACATCAGCCTGTTCCCGCAGTCGGCCGAAGTCTCGCCGTTCGCCGGTGCGATGCGCCCGCTGTGCGACCGCAAGGAAGTGAACCTGACCGAGCAGGCGTCGGCGCTGGTCAAGTTCTACATCTTCACCTCGACGCACGTGGCGTCGCACTTCCAGGGCATCATCCTGGACGACTTCACGGGCGAATTCGATCCGTTCTCGCCGCAGTTCGGTGAGAAGTTCGCGCCGTCGTACCTGCCGGTGGGCATCAAGGACTGGACCGGCAACGAGATCGGCCGCGTCTACTCGGACCAGTTCGGCCTGTACAACGGCCTGAACTATTCGACCTGGGAGGTCAATCCGCCCAATCCGACCGGTTACGGCCCGACGATGATGACGATGTGCATGAACGATGCGGGCATGGGTACGACGCCAGATGGCAAGCCGGATCCGCTGTTCCAGCCGGGCTACAGCCAGTTCTGCTACGAACTGCCGTTCATGCCCGGCCAGACGGGGTACTTCGACACGCCGGTCGTTCCGGTGCAGGCGTTCTCGGAGGGTTACAACCATCCGGACTGCGCCTATCCGGATGCCACGCCGGCGGTCAGCACCGTCACGGGTGACGTCGCGGGTCCGTGGGTTTCCGGGGCCGGACACACGCTGACGGTCACCGCGCTGGGCAACCAGTCGGTCGATTGGTATGGCTATACGGGACCCTCGATCGCCGTGTCGCCGTGGAACCAGCAGAAGGTCACGCGCCACTACGGGTTTGGAACAACTAAGGGCACGGTCAAGATCGGCAATGTCACCGTCGATCCGAATACCGTGTCATGGAGCGACGGCACGATCAGCTTCCCGGCACCCACGGGCGTGTCCGCTTGCGGAGGAGTTCAGCAGCAGGCGCTGTACGGCGGCTCGACGGCTTCCTGCGGCCAGCTGGTGATCACGACTTCGACGGGCAAGCAGTCTGTGGACACGGTCACGGTCACGATCGGCGGCAAGACGCCGACCGTGCTGGCGGCCGGTCAGACGATCCAGTCGGCGATCGATGCGGCCAACCCGGGCGACATGATCATCGTCCCGTCGGGCACGTACAACGAGATGCTGGTGATGTGGAAGCCGGTCCGCCTGCAGGGCGTCGGCGCGGCCTCGTCCGTGGTCGATGCCAACACGCAGCCCTCGGGCAAGCTGCTCACGCCGTGGCGCCAGAAGGTCGTCTGCCTGTTCGGTCTGACCGTGGACGGCCGTCCTGACACGACCAGCAACCCGAATGGCCGGGCCTGCGTTTCCGGCCTGACCGGTGCGACGAATTCGGATACGTCGACAAACTTTATGAACTTCCCGGCGATGGTCGTCGACCGTGTGCCGTTCGAAGCCGTCCTCGGCTGGGATGCGAGCCTGAACGGCAACCTGGCCGAACAGCTGAGCGAGCCCAGCCTGCTGGGTGCCTACGAAGGCGCTGCCATTACGGTGCTTGGAAAGGGCGTGAAGTATCCGAAGTCGACACCGGCTCTCGCAATCGCCGATGCCTTTGGCGCGACGACCGGCGCCGCCTTCCCGACCGGCACGACGCTGCTGGGGGCCGGCTCGGACTGCCTCGTCACCAAGAGCGGGGTTTCGACCAACCCGTACCCGACGAACTTCTATTGCAACCCGTCCAGCATTGACGGGCTGGGCATCCGCGACAGCTCGCAGGGCGGTGGCGGCATCTTCGTCCACGCCTATGCGCACAATTTGCAGATCGCCAACAACCGCGTGCACAACAACACGGGCACGATGTCGGGCGGCATCACGATCGGCGTAGGCGAGCATCCGGACGTCGAGCTTGCCGGCTCCGCGGCGGTGCTGACCTACCCTGAATCGTGCGAGGTCGGCCTCGCCGGCAACGTCACCAACCAGAGCCTGCCGTTCTGCTTCAACAAGAGCATCAACGTTCACAACAACGCGGTGGTCGGCAATTCGTCGATGGGCGATGAGCTCTTCTCGTCGACGCCGGCCGGTGCGGGCGGTGTCAGCATCAATACCGGTGCCGACTACTACCAGTTCACGAACAACTGGGTCTGCGGCAACATCAGCACCGGCGACGGTGGCGGCTTCGCGCACATCGGCTTCATCAAGAACGGCGACATCGAGCACAACACCATCATCTTCAACCAGAGCACGAATCCGACCATTGCGACCAATGGCGGCGGCATGCTGGTGATGGGTGCTCCCGATGCCGACCCGACGACCTGCGGCGTGACGACCGATCAGGATTGCGTGCCGGCTCCGAACACGATCAGTCCCAGCGACGGTACTGGACCGGGCTTGAAGATCAACGCCAACCTGATCCTGGGCAATGCGGCTGACTCCGGAAGCGGCGGCGGCTTGCGCATGCAGCATGTCAATGGGACGGACGTGGTGAATCTCCCGTACGTGACCAGGGGCCTGAGCAAGGTGGCAGCCTGCACGGCGGATCTGGGGCTCGCCGGCGGCAACGGCAGCTACTGCTACTGGAACTCGGTCAACCTGACGAACAACATCATCGCCAACAACGTGGCCGGATGGGACGGCGCCGGGATTTCGCTGCTCGACTCGCTGGCAGTCAACATCGTGAACAACACGATCGCCTCCAACGATTCGACGGCTTCGTCCGGTACGCTGTTCCAGTCGCTGTTCGCGCCGCTGGCGAGCTCGGCGGCGCCGACCAGCAGAGTGATCTGCAGCGCCACCAACGGCCAGTCGTGCCCGCAGCCTGCCGGTGTGGTCAGCGTGGAAAACAGCCCTGTTCTGGCGGCCAACACTCCCAACTCACTGGGGGTCATCTGCCCCGCAGGCCACGGCCTGAGTGGCGCATGCCTGGGCCACTCCATCCCGCTGATGTTCAATGACGCGATCTGGAAGAACCGATCGTTCTACATCGGTGACGGTGGCGCCGGCACGTCGGCCAGCGGCGGCAACCAGCAGCATACGGTGACGCTGTTCAACGCTGACGGATCGACTCCTGGCTCTCAGACCTCGACCGGCTTCTGCCCGGCGGGATCGAGCTACTGGGAGATCGGCTACCGCGGTGAGACGGCGGCAGGTGCCTTCAACACTCAGCGCACGACCGACGGATTCGTTCCTTCGTCTTCGATGCTGTCCGCGAACTATGGCGGCTCCAACAACCTCAGTTCGGACCCGTCGTTCAAGAGCCAGTACTGCAATGGTTCGCGCGTGCCGCCGGAGCAGGGTGGTATGGGCTATGCGACGACACCGGGCACGAACGAGACCAACGCGTTCCCGCAGCTGGTGTTCAGCCTGGCTCCGTCCGCGGTCGTTGACGAAGGCAACAACTGGGTCAACCTGCGCTGGGGTCCGCTGTCTCTGAACGCCGTGGATACCACCGGGACTTCGGCGTCGTTCACCGGCGCGGTGCTGGGCGATTACTCGCCAAGCAGCGCATCGCCGGCGATCGGCGCGGGTGCCGCAAGTGTCTCTGCGGTGCCGCATCCGTCGACCGACTTCTACGGAGCCACACGTCCGACCGGAAACGACACCATCGGTGCGGTCGAGGTTGTCGCGCCGGCCAATCTGATCGTCACTTGCGGTACGGGCGCCGGAACGTCCACGACGCCCTGCGGCGGGCTGACCTTCCCGTCGACGAGTGTCGGGGCGACCAGCGCGTCGCAACAACTGACGCTGCGCAATACGGGCGGCGGCCAGGCGACCGGTATCGCTCTGACGTTCAGCGGGCCGTTCTCGCGTCCGAGCAGCGGCGGTTCGTGCGGCACGACGTTGGCCGCCAACTCCAACTGCACCATCAACGTGGTGTTCACGCCGACCACGGCGGGTGGCGCGACGGGCAACGTGGCGATCGCAGCCTCGGTGACGGTGGCGGGCTCGCCGGTCGCGCTGTCCGGTACCGGGGTCGCTGCGGTCCTCAGTGCAAGCGTGTCGCCCAACCCGTTGGCGTTCGGCAACTGGGCCACGAACACGACCAGCAACTCGATGACGCTGACGGTCACCAACACCGGTAACACGGCGCTGGCGGGGGGCACGTTCACCCTCGGTGGCGGCACGCCGCAACCGTTCTCGCGACCCACCGGTGGCGCGGGCGGAACCTGCGGCGCGACGCTGGCAGTGGGAGCCAACTGCAGCATCAACGTGCGGTTCGCGCCGGCGGCAACCGGAGCATTCAGCCGGACGCTGACGGTGGCTTACACGGGAGCGACGGTGACGCCGGCGTCGGTGACGCTGACCGGCACCGGGGTGGCGACGCGGGCGACGATCAGCATCTCGCCGAACCCGCTGACGATCACCGACGCGGCTGGTGTGCTGTCGAACAACGGAACGGTCACGTTGAGAAACACAGCCGCCGCCGGCAGCTCGTCGGTGGCAGTGACCAACGTGGCGGTGAACGGTGCAGGGGCCAATACATCGGGTGCCTGGATCTTCACCAAGGGGACCGACAACTGCACCGGCGTCAACCTGGCGCCGCAACAGACGTGTACCGTGGCGGTCAACTTCTCGCGTATCGGGGCGGTTGGCACTCACGCCGGGACTGTCGTCTTTACCGACACGGCAACGGGTTCCCCGCAGACCGGGAACCTGAGTGGCATCGCGCAATGATCTGCGTACTTTGATCGGGTAGTTCCCGGCTGCCGGCGCTCTTCGCGTCGGCAGCCTTTTCCTTTATGCACCAGTACTGGCAATCAGCGGAAGCGGCGGCGAAGCCGGACCTTTTTCAAGAGCTACTGCCGGGCCGCGATGGTAGGCTCGACTCGACACACGGCCGGCGTGGCCGATTGCTGCGCTTGGCCGCGACGACGGCTCGATCAGAACGGATGCAGGCAACAGGATGACGCAGGTGGTGAGCCGCTCGGCAACGAAGCATCGGTTGGTGCCGATCGCTCTGCCGGCACTGATAGCGCTGACGCTGGCCCAGTCGACGGCGTGTCGCGCCGAAGATGCTTCTGCAACCGACGCTTCGGCGCAGCAGCAGGCGCCTTCGGTCGCCCCGGCGCCGGATGCGAACGTCAAGCCCAAGTCTGCTGATGCCGATAAACCGTCTGGTGCCAGGGTGCGGCGGCCGCCGGCCCACCGCTCGGTCGCTCAGGGGATCGACGAAACCGTCCACCGGATGACCCGCAGCCTCGATCTGGATTCGGGGCAGCAAGCGAAATTGCGCGAGATACTTTGGGACGAACAGCGGCAAGTCATGAAGCTGAGAAGCGGCGATCAGGCGCCAGGCACCGACCGGGCCGGGACGACATTTGCGATCCTCGAGCAGGCCAAGGCGCGCATCCGGGCGATGCTGACCGAGGAGCAGAAGAAGAAGTACATCGCTGACGTTCCCCGTGAACAGACGGCGCCGGCGCAAGCTGATCTGCAGCACTGGATGGATATGCAGGAATCGAACATGCGCAAGGGTGGGGACGGTTCGAAGTGAGGCCTTTCACAACCGAAGAGGAAGCCACTACCGTGCAATCCATGTTTAAGCTTCGGAACGCAGCGTGGACCCGAGTTCCACTGCTGGCAGTCTGCCTGACGTGCCTGGCATTCGTGGCCGCGGCGCAGGACACCGGGCAGGCGCCAGCCAAGGATGCGGCGCCTGCACCGACCGCCCCGGCCAAGCCGACCAAGCTTGCGCCCCCAGCGCCATCGGCGGCGGCAAAGACGCCAGCAGCCACCAGCGACGGCAAGCCGCGTCCGTCCCGCTACCACCCGGACCGCTTCGCGGGGCGCGCAGGCAAACTCTACGAGCTGCACTGGGGCGTCGATTCGATCAACGTCAAACTCGTTGAATCGGGCGAACTGGTTCGCTTCAGCTACCGCGTGCTGGACCCAGGCAAGGCGCGCGTGCTGAACGACAAGCAGAACGATGCCTCGCTGATCGACCGGAAGGCCGGCGTGAGCCTGGTGGTGCCGACCATGGAAAAGGTCGGCCAGCTGCGCCAGAGCGGCGCGCCCGAGGCCGGGCGCGCGTACTGGATGACCTTTTCCAACAAGGGCCGCCGCGTCGCGCGCGGCGACCGGGTCGACGTTGTGATCGGCACTTTCAGGGCCAGCAATCTGGTCGTCGACTGAACCGTCGTGAATCGAATGCGGAACTTTCAAGGAGTGCTACCGATGTTTGAAGTTCGACAGGTTTTCGCGGCGCTCGCCGCGGGTGCAATCTTCTCGCTGGTGGTAACGGCCCAGGCGCAGGCGGCGGACGCCCCGGCGGCCACGGCCATGCCGACCGCCAAGGCCGCCAAGGCCACGAATGCAAAGACGCCGGAGGCCAAGGCGCCCGCGGCAGCCGCAGCACGGCCGGTGCAGGTGCCGCCCATGACGGCGGCGCAGGTCCTCGACAAGCACATCGCCGCCCGCGGCGGCGCGCAGGCCTGGAAAGCGGTCCAGGCGCTGCAGGTGAGCGGCAAGGTCGATGCGGGCAAGGGCGACAACTACGCGCGCGCGATCAAGATGGTCAACTCCGGCAAGAAGGCGAGCGGGAAAGGATCGAGCGCCGAGATCGCGGCCGCCAACGGCCCGAAGGACGCCGACAAGCAGGTCGAGCTGCCATTCACGCTCGACCTGAAGCGCCCGAACAAGACCCGGCTCGAGCTCGAGTTCGCGGGCAAGACGGCGGTGCAGGTGTACGACGGCCAGCACGGCTGGAAGCTGCGTCCTTTCCTGAACCGCAGCGACGTCGAGCCGTTCACCAAGGACGAGGCCAAGACCGAGGGCTCACGCGACGATCTCGACGGCCCGCTGATCGGCGCGGCAGCCAAGGGCGCCAAGGTCGATCTGGACGGCGCCGAGCTGGTCGAGGGCCAGCCTGCGTACAAGCTGAAGGTCACGCAGAAGAACGGCGACGTCAAGCACGTGTGGATCGACGCCAAGACCTTCCTCGATGTCAAGATGGACGGCTTCCCGCGCCACATGGACGGCAAGATGCATAACGTCTACGTTTACCAGCGCGATTTCCGCTCGGTGCAGGGTGTGATGATCCCGTTCGTGATGGAGACCGCCGTCGACGGCTATTCGGACACGCACAAGATGACGATCGAGAAGGCCGCGGTAAATCCGCACCTCGACGACGCGCTGTTCGCCAAGCCGCGCGCGTAAGGCCGAGCTGCTTGCGGCAGGCGCCGTCCTGGAAGGTGGGCGGCGCCCCGCAACGCGGTTGGAACCCTCGACATGAGAGCACTGAGCTCGGCGGCTGTGGCGGCCGCCTGCATCGTTCTGTCCACCACCGTCAACGCGGGTGATTCCAGCGGGCCCGCGGCCGACCGTGCCGTGCCGGCGTCGCCTGCCATGACCGCGGCGCAGATCGTCGACAAGACCGTCGAGGCCCGCGGCGGTCTGGACGCCTGGCGCAAGATCGAAACCATCATCTGGGTTGGCCACCTCGAAAGCGCGCGGTCTGCAGTGCCGAGCCTGCCGTTCCGCCTCGAGGAAAAAAAGCCCGACAAATCGCGCTTCGAGATCAACGAGCCGAGCCAGCGCAGCCTGCGGGTCTTCGACGGCATGAACGGCTGGAAAATGCGCAATGGCCAGGACGGACGGCCCGACATCAAGCGGTTCACGCCCCAGGAAGTCAGGTTCGCCCGCGAGGCATCCGGCCTCGAAGGCCCGCTCATCGATTTCCGCGCCAAAGGCAGCTCGGTCGAGGTCGAGGGCACCGAACAACTCGACGGCCGGAAGACCTATCGGATCGGCGTCGAGCTGGCATCGGGTGAGCGCCTGAAAGTGTGGATCGACGCCGAGACCTTTCTCGAAGCCCGTTACGACCGTACCGCATACAGCCCGAACGGGGCCCTGGGTACCGTCTCGATCCGCTACCGCGACTACAAGCAAGTCGAGGGCCTGGCGCTTCCCTCACTGCTCGAAATCAGCGGAGCGGCCGGAGGTAAGCCGGACCGGATGGTCATCGAACGGGTCGCACTGAATGCGAAGATCGATGACCGCGAGTTCGCCGGCCTGGGCGACCCGCGCGAACGCGCCTTGGCGGATCCGGGGATGAGACCGAAGTGAAAGCGTGGCGCTGCGCCGCGGCCGCCGCGCTTGCGATGGCGTCGGTTGTCGCCATGGCGAGCACCGCGGTGGCGCCGGCGGCGAAGGCTGCCTCCGACGAGGCGGCGCAGGTCCGAATCGGCGAAGCGATCTACCTTCGCGGCATCCTGGGCTCCGGCGCCCCGCTGCAGGCGGTGCGCGAAGGCGGCGTTCCCGGCGCGAAAGGCGCCGACGCCGCCTGCGTCAATTGCCACCTGCGCAGCGGCCTCGGCTCGACCCATGAGAACAGCGGCATCGGCGGCAGCGCGGCCAGCAGCCAGATTCCGCCGGTTGCGGGAAAGTATCTATTCCAGCAAAACGCCACGGGCCACGACGAAGCCAACCTTCCTTACGTGGACGGCATGCGTACGAATCGCTCGCCGTACACGCCGGCCACGCTGGCGCATGCAATCCGCGAAGGCGTCGACCCCGACGGCCACGTGCTGCGGAACCTGATGCCGCGATTCGCGATCGACGACAAGAACCTCGCGGCGCTGATCTCCTACCTGAACACGCTGGACCCGACTCGCGTGCCCGGCGTGACGCCGGGCGTGCTTCATTTCGCCACGATTGTCACGTCCGAGGTCGAGCCAAAGCGTCGCGAGGCGATGCTCGATGTGATGCGGAAGTACTTCGCCGAGCGCAATTCGCGGCAGATGGTCCCCAGCGCCCAGATGCGCGCATCGGGCAAGACCCAGTACGGCCGCTCGATGTTCATGGTGCACCGCCAGTGGGAGCTGCACGTCTGGGACCTCACCGGCGCGTCGTCGACCTGGAGCGCGCAGCTGGACAAGTATTTCGCTCAGGGGCCGGTGCTGGCGGTTGTGTCGGGACTCGGCCGCAACTGGGCGCCGGTCCACGAGTTCTGCGAGAAGAAGCGCCTCGCGTGCCTCTTTCCGAACGCCGAAGTGCCGGTGGACGCGCGTGGCGATTTCTACGAGCTTTACCTGTCGCGGGGCGTGCTGCTCGAGGCCGAGCTGATCCAGTCGGCGCTGGCCGGACCCGCGGTGCGCGCGCTGCCGCACCGGGTGCACCAGGTCTATCGCGCCGGCGACAGCGGCGAGGCGGCCGCCCATACTCTGGCCCGCGCGCTCAAGGCCCGCGGGATCGATGTGCGGGAGTCGGCACTACCGGCCACGGGCGGCGATGTGGCCACCGCCCTTCGGTCCGTCCCCGGAGCCGATGCGCTGGTGCTGTGGCTGCGTCCGGCCGACCTGTCTGCGCTCGGCGATGTCGGCGCGGCGCCGGCGGCCGTCTACCTGTCGGGCCTGATGGGCGGGCTGGAGAGGTCTCCGTTGAGCGCCGACTGGCGCGCGCGCGCGCATATGGCCTACCCGTTCGACCTGCCGCAGAAGCGCATCGTGCGCGTCGATTACCCGCTGGGGTGGTTCCGGATCCGCAAGATCCCGATCGTCGACGAGCAGATGCAGGCCGATACTTACCTCGCCTGCGGCCTGCTGTCCGAAGCCCTGAGCCACATGGTGGACACGTTCTATGGCCCTTATCTGATCGAGCAGCTTCAGTCGATGGTCGAGCACCGAATCGTCACGGGGTACTACCCGCGGCTGACGCTGGCCGAGAACCAGCATTTCGCCTCGAAGGGCGGCTACCTGGTGCACTTCGAAGGCGCCGAAGGCGCGCACATCGCGGCCGACGGCGACTGGATCGTGCCCTGAACTTCGCGCCGCGCGCTTGGCTCGCGGCGTGGGACTTCTACTCCATCCCCGTGAAGAATCGTCTGATTCGCTGGAAACAGCGATCATTGGGACAAACGCTAACGTATACTTGGGACTAATGATCACCCATCAGATAACTTAAATGAGATAGTTGATTTCCTTGTCATGGGATGGTGCCCGGGCGGGGGCGCAATTCTCAAGGCCTCAAGGAGCAGTTCGATGAAGCTAATCAAAGTGCTTTCGTTATTTGGTGTGGCAATCCTGCCGCATGTAGCGTTCGCCGATGCAGCGCTTCCGCCAGACCTTGGCCCGATCAAGGCGATGTTGGACTACTGCTCGCAGATCGATCCGGCTGACGCCGCTATTTTCGGAAGGATGTGGAGTTCCACTGCCGAGCGTGAGAAGACGAGTCTGGCGTCCGCCTCGGGCTTCCAGGGGATCTACGACTCCACGACCTCCAGGCTGAAAACTTTTCCGAGGTCGACCATGGTGAGCGCATGTCATGGCGGCGCCTCGCAGTGGGCCAAAGTCGTCGCGAAAGCTCGGCCAACTACCGGTAAAGAGGAACGCCCCGGCCATCGGGAGTAGGGCCTCGGCTAAGCGATAGCGCTCCCCGCATTAGCGGCTGTCGATACTTGTGGCACTGCTAGCGTAGCGAGGACCGTGGTCCCGGCGCCGGGCTTGGATTGAATGGATACGTTTCCCCCGGCGTCCTGAGCCCGCTGCCGCATCCCG